>Ga0315902_10000016_pt1 | contig 264198 bp, 236 predicted proteins | sample LakEriMetagenome_9_FD_203523 | JGI IMG/M metagenome (GOLD analysis project Ga0315902, IMG submission 203523) | Freshwater fungal communities from buoy surface, Lake Erie, Ohio, United States - Buoy 12 MA117 | ecosystem: Environmental > Aquatic > Freshwater > Lake > Lake biofilm | place: USA... | reverse complement strand
CCAGCGGATTACCTGGACCCTTTCATTCAGGCGCAATTGCACAAGGGCGCCAACTGGGCCTTGCAAGCCCCCAACCCTTACCACCACAGCACGCTCGACTACTTTGCGCCCTTGCCCAACCCGGCCCCACCGACGGCCCGCAATTGGCTGGGAACGGACGATCGGGGGCGCGATGTGCTGGCGCGTTTGCTTTACGGCTTCAGGGTTTCGGTGTTGTTTGCCCTGGCCTTGACGGCCTTTGGGGTGTTGCTGGGGGTGCTGACCGGGGCCATCCAGGGGTTTTTTGTCGGCAAGACCGATCTCGTGTTCCAGCGCTTCATCGAGATCTGGAGCGCCATGCCCGAGCTTTATTTGCTGATCATTTTTTCAGCGGTGTTCGAGCCCAGCGTGGGTCTTTTGTTGGTGCTGCTGAGTTTGTTTGGCTGGATGGGCCTGTCCGACTATGTGCGGGCCGAGTTTTTGCGCAACCGCCAGCTTGACTACGTCAAGTCGGCGCGGGCGCTGGGCTTGGGGCACTGGCAAATCATGTGGCGGCACGTGCTGCCCAACAGCATGACACCGGTGGTGACTTTTTTGCCTTTCCGCATGAGTGGCGCCATCCTGGCCTTGACCTCACTGGATTTTCTTGGCTTGGGTGTGCCGCCTGGGACCCCGTCATTGGGCGAATTGCTGGCCCAGGGCAAAAACAACATCGATGCGTGGTGGATATCGATTTCCACCTTTGTGGTGTTGGTGGTGACTTTGCTGTTGTTGACCTTCATGGGTGACGCATTGCGCGACGCTCTGGATCCGCGAAAGGCCGACGCATGAACGTCCCCCAAGTTTTGCTGGACATCCGCGGCCTTCGGATCGCTTGGGGTAGCCACGCTGTGGTGCATGGCCTTGATTTGCGCATCGCTGCGGGCGAGCGGGTGGCCCTGGTGGGGGAATCGGGCTCGGGCAAGTCGGTCACCGCCTTGTCGGTGTTGCGTTTGCTGGAGTCGGCCGAGTTGACTGGCCAAGTCCTGTGGCAGGGTCAGGACTTGTTGCAGCAATCACCCGCCGAGATGCAACGCATCCGTGGTGACGAGATTGCCATGATTTTTCAGGAGCCGATGACGGCGCTGAACCCCTTGATGACGGTGGGCCAGCAAATTTCGGAAGTGTTGCAACTCAAAAAACTCTTGCCTCGACGGGATGCCGATGCACGCGCAGTGCACTTGCTGTCCGAGACGGGCATTGATGATCCCGAACGGCGGTTTTCAGCTTACCCGCACCAGTTGTCGGGCGGCCAGCGCCAGCGCGCCATGATGGCCATGGCCCTGGCATCCGAACCCAAACTCTTGTTGGCCGATGAGCCGACCACCGCGCTGGACGCCAGTTTGCGCCTGCAAATGTTGCAGTTGCTGGCCGATTTGCAAGTCAAAACCGGCATGGCCGTGCTCTTGATCACCCACGATCTGGCCCTGGTGCGGCACTTTGCTGACCGCGTGGCCGTGATGGAAAAAGGCCATCTGGTGGAGCAAGGCAGTTTGGACGAGGTTTTTGACCAAGCGCAGCACCCCTACACCCGTCGATTGCTGTCCAGTCGCCCCGACCGACAAGGCTTGGTCAGGGATGAGGCCGACCACAATCCTGGCATGACTGCAAGTGACACAAGGCCTTTGCTTGAAGCCAAGGGGCTGCGCATCCGCTACCCGATGCCGGTGCCGGGGCTTCGGGGCTGGTTTCAAAAGCACTATTTCACCGCTTTACAAGGGGCGGATTTTCAGATTCGGGCGGGTCGAACCTTGGGTGTCATGGGCGAGTCCGGCTCGGGCAAGTCCAGTTTGGCGCAAGCGGTTCTGGGTTTGATTCCTTTTGAGGGGGTGGTCTCTTTTGTCGGTCAAAGCTGGCAAGGTCGCCCCGCACAGGATCTGGGACTGCGTCGCCGGGTGCAGGTCGTTTTTCAGGACCCCTATGGCAGTTTGTCACCCCGCATGACGGTGGGGGAAATTGTCGCGGAAGGCTTACAACTGCACCACCCGCAGGCCACCGCCTCGGAAGTGGCCCAGCGGGTGTGGCAAGTTTTGGAAGAGGTGGGCCTGACCCGCCAAGCATTTCCGGATTTGCTCAACCGCTATCCGCACGCTTTTTCGGGTGGGCAGCGCCAACGCATCGCTTTGGCTCGCGCCTTGGTGGTGGAGCCCGACTTGCTGGTGCTCGATGAACCCACCAGCGCCCTGGATGTCACGGTGCAAAAGCAGATCCTGGACTTGCTGCAATCCTTGCAAAAAAAACGGGGCATGGCTTACTTGCTCATCACCCACGATGTGGATGTGTTGCGCGCCATGGCCCATGAGGTGATGGTGTTGCAAGCCGGGGTGATCGTGGAAAGCGGCCCTGCGCGAGATGTCCTCACCCAAGCTCAGCACCCTTACACGCTCAGCCTGGTGAATGCTTTCCCGCCCATGCCCTGGCCCGACTTGAGCGCTTCCCTGGGGGCCTGACACAGCCCCTCAAGTGGCTTTTTCCTTGAAAAATCACACACTTAGCTGATTTTTCAGCTAGAATTGCGGCTTCACGACCAAACGGGCGGGTTTTCACCGCCCGTTTTTTTTGGTTCATTCTTTTTAACGTTGATTTTTCGCACCTCTGTGGCATTGCAGCAAATTGTTCAGGAAACCGTGACGGGTCTGGGATACGACCTCGTTGACATAGACCGCACAGCGGGCGGTTTGTTGCGCATCACCATCGACTGGCCATGGCAGCCAGGTTCAGAGCTGTTCATCAATGTGGAAGATTGTGAAAAAGTGAACCGACAACTTCAGTTTGCGCTCGAGGTCGATGGGGTGACTTACAACCGCCTGGAAGTATCGTCCCCCGGCATTGATCGACCTTTGAGGCATGCGCAAGATTTCGAACGCTTTGTGGGAAGCCTGATCGACATCACACTGAAGTTGCCCATGGGCACCGATGCTGCAGGCATGGTCAATCCAAGCCGCAAAAAATTTCGCGGCACGCTCGAGCGTGACGCCACCGGCCAAGGTTGGCAAATCGTCTGGAGCGATGAGCCACCCGTCAAGCCGGGTCAAAAAGTCAGCAAAAAGCGGGTTCCATTGCCGTTGAACGCATTGGGATTCACCCTGGAAGAATTGCGCGAAGCGCGCCTTGCACCCGTGGTCGATTTCAAGGGCCGAAAGCCCAAAGAGACCGCCTGACGGGGAACACAGTTTTTTTAAGCACAGATGTGACCCCCAATCGGGTCAGGTGATACAGGAGAGTCTAGTCATGAATCGCGAAATGTTGATGCTGGTTGAAGCCATCTCACGTGAAAAGAACGTGGAACGTGATGTGGTTTTTGGAGCCATTGAGGCCGCATTGGCTCAAGCCACCAAAAAGTTGTTCACGGGTGATGTGGATGTCCGTGTGGCCGTTGACCGTGACAGTGGCAATTACGAAAGCTTTCGTCGCTGGCATGTGGTGCCTGATGAGGCGGGCCTGCAGTTGCCTGAACAAGAAATCTTGCTTTTTGAAGCCAAAGAGCAAATTCCTGACATCGAGGTGGACGAGTACATTGAGGAACCCATTGAGTCTGTTCCGATTGGCCGTATCGGTGCGATGGCTGCCAAGCAGGTCATTTTGCAGAAGATTCGTGATGCCGAACGCGAGATGCTGCTCAACGATTTCATGTCGCGGGGCGAAAAGATCTTTGTGGGCACGGTCAAACGGATGGACAAGGGCGACATCATTTGCGAGTCTGGGCGCATTGAAGGCCGCTTGAGACGCAGCGAAATGATCCCCAAGGAAAATCTGCGCAGTGGTGACCGTGTTCGCGCCATGATCATGGAAGTGGACCTGACTTTGCGTGGTGCTCCCATTTTGTTGTCGCGCTCCGCCCCAGAGTTCATGATCGAATTGTTCCGTCAGGAAGTCCCTGAAATTGAGCAGGGGTTGCTGGAGATCAAAACCTGCGCCCGTGATCCTGGCTCACGTGCCAAGATCGCTGTTTTGTCGCACGACAAACGTGTGGACCCCATCGGCACCTGTGTGGGTGTGCGTGGCACCCGTGTCAACGCCGTCACGAATGAGCTGGCGGGCGAGCGTGTTGACATTGTGTTGTGGAGCGAGGATCCGGCCCAGTTCGTGATTGGCGCCTTGGCCCCTGCCAATGTGCAATCGATCGTGGTGGACGAAGAGAAACACGCCATGGATGTGGTGGTGGACGAAGAAAACCTGGCCATAGCGATTGGGCGCGGCGGACAAAACGTTCGCCTGGCTTCTGACCTGACGGGCTGGAAAATCAACATCATGGATGCCGCGGAATCTGCCCAAAAGCAAGCCGAAGAAACCACGGGCATTCGCCAACTGTTCATGGAAAAACTCGATGTGGATCAGGAAATCGCGGACATCCTGATCAGCGAAGGTTTCACCAGCCTGGAAGAAGTGGCGTATGTGCCCATCCAGGAAATGCTGGAAATCGAGAGCTTTGATGAAGACACAATCAACGAATTGCGATCACGCGCCAAAGATGCCTTGCTGACCTTGGAGATTGCGCGTGAAGAAAGCGTCGAGGATGTGTCGCAAGACCTGCGTGATCTGCCAGGTTTGACACCCGAATTGATTTCCAAGCTGGTGGCTGCCGGAATTCATAGCCGTGATGACCTGGCTGACTTGGCCACCGATGAACTGACAGACATCACTGCCCAAACCGCCGAAGAAGCCACCGCCCTCATCATGAAAGCCCGCGAACATTGGTTTGCTGGCCAGGCCTGAAGCCTGTTGGAGTCTTGAACAAAATTATGTCCAGTACCACTGTTGCCGAGTTCGCCAATGAACTCAAAAAATCTGCCGACGTCCTTCTGGATCAATTGAGATCAGCTGGCGTCGCCAAAGCGTCCGACAGCGATGTTCTGACTGATGCCGACAAGCAGAAATTGCTCAGCTATCTGCAGGCCAGCCATGGAACGGTGACGGCTGACCGCAAGAAGATCACTTTGGTGAAAAAGTCGACGAGCGAAATCAAGCAGGCCGATGCTTCAGGCAAGGCCCGCACGATTCAAGTCGAGGTCAGAAAAAAGCGCACCCTGATCAAGCGCGATGATGAGCCTCAATCCACGGCGGATGAGCCCGCTGTCGACCATGCCGATTTGGCTCGGCGCGAAGAAGAGGCCCGGCATCAGGCCGAGTTGATCCGACTCCAGGAAGAGGAATTGGCCCAAAGTCGTCGCTTGCGTGAGGCTCAAGAAGCCCAGCAACGTGCTGAACTGGCTGCACAAGAGGCTCAGGCAGCTGCCAAAGCTTTGGCCGACGCTGAAACCTCAGAAACTGCGCAAAAACCCACACTCAGCCGTGCTGATCGGGAGCAATTGGCACGCGCCGAAGCGGCCAGCATCAATGCCGCCTCTCAAGCCAAACCTGCTGCTGCACAGGCTTCGGAGTCTCCGGATGCCAGCGCCTCGCCAGAAGCTTCGGTGGCCGCGAAGGCCAAAGCCGAACAGTCATTGCGAGAGGCCGCTGCACAACAAGCTGCTGCAGTCTCCAAAGCCAAGGCCGAAGAGGAAACAGCCCGCGCTCAAGAACTGGACGCCCGTCGTCGCAAGGCTTTGGCTGAGGCTGAAGCGATCCGCAGCATGATGAATGCGCCCAAAAAGGTGTTGGTGGCGAAAAAGGATGAGCCCAAGGGCGAGGCCAAGGCGCCGGTCAAAGGCACTTTGCACAAACCAGCGGGCACGCCCGCACCCGGGGCCCGAGCGGCAGCTGTTCAAACCACAAGCCCTGCGTCGCCAAGTGGGAACAAAGAGGTCAAATCGGCCAAGCTCTCCTCCAGTTGGGCTGGCGATCCCGCCAAGAAAAAAGCCATTCCCACCCGTGGTGATACCAGCGGTGGGGTGGGGCGCAACAATTGGCGCACAGGTCCACGTGGTCGTCGTGGCAACGACAGGGACCGTGACGATGGCCAAAACCAGCAGTTGCCCACCGAAGTGCGTGTGTTGGAGGTTCATGTCCCGGAAACCATCACCGTTGCCGAACTGGCTCACAAAATGGCCATCAAGGCTTCAGAGGTCATCAAGCACCTGATGAAATTGGGTCAAATGGCGACGATGAACCAGCCATTGGACCAGGACACGGCCATGATCGTGGTGGAAGAAATGGGACACAAAGCGGTGGTCGCCGCTCTGGATGATCCGGAAGCCTTCACCGACGACGAAGTTTCTGATCAAAACGCTGAATCCTTGCCACGAGCACCCGTGGTCACCGTCATGGGCCACGTGGACCACGGCAAGACCTCGCTGCTGGACTACATTCGCCGGGCCAAAGTGGCTTCGGGCGAAGCCGGTGGCATCACCCAGCACATTGGGGCTTACCATGTCGAGACGCCTCGCGGCATGATCTCTTTCCTGGATACCCCAGGTCACGAGGCCTTCACCGCGATGCGAGCCCGTGGTGCACAAGCCACCGACATCGTCATCCTGGTGGTGGCCGGTGACGATGGTGTCATGCCTCAGACCAAGGAAGCCATCAAGCACGCCAAAGCGGCAGGTGTGCCCATCGTGGTGGCCATCAACAAGATGGACAAGCCCGATGCCAACATCGAGCGCGTCCGCGCAGAACTGATTGCCGAAGAGGTGGTGCCTGAAGAGTTTGGCGGTGATTCGCCTTTCGTCTCCGTGTCGGCCAAAACCGGCCTCGGGATTGACGACTTGCTTGAACAAGTGCTTTTGCAAGCAGAAGTGCTGGAACTCAAGGCCCCTGTGCAAGCAGCGGCCAAGGGTTTGGTCATTGAAGCGCGTCTGGACAAAGGTCGTGGCCCCGTGGCCACCATCCTGGTGCAGTCGGGCACCTTGAACACCGGGGACGTGGTCCTGGCAGGTCAGACTTTTGGCCGCGTGCGGGCCATGCTCGATGAGAATGGCCAGACCATCAAGTCCGCAGGTCCTTCGATTCCGGTTGAAATTCAAGGCTTGACGGAAGTGCCGCAGGCCGGTGACGAATTCATGGTCATGGGCGATGAGCGCCGTGCCCGCGAGATCGCCACTTACCGCGCTGGCAAGTTCCGCAACACCAAACTGGCCAAACAACAAGCGGCCAAGCTGGAGAACATGTTCACGGACATGTCGGCTGGCGAAGTGAAGATGCTGCCCATCATCATCAAGGCGGATGTTCAGGGATCCCAAGAAGCCCTGGGTGCCTCCTTGCTCAAGTTGTCCAATGAGGAAATCAAAGTCCAGATGGTTTACTCGGGGGTCGGTGGCATCAGTGAGTCGGACATCAACCTGGCGATCGCCTCCAAGGCCATCGTGATCGGTTTCAACGTGCGTGCCGATGCCGGTGCGCGCAAGCTGGCCGAAGGCAATGGTGTTGACCTGCATTACTACAACATCATTTATGACGCCGTGGATGAGCTCAAAGCCGCCATGTCGGGCATGTTGGCGCCCGAGCAGCGTGAAGAGATCATGGGCATGGCCGAAATCCGGACCGTGTTCGTGGCGTCCAAGATCGGAACCGTTGCGGGTTGTATGGTCACCTCGGGTCAAGTCACTCGCAACGCCAAATTCCGTCTGCTGCGCGACAACGTGGTTATCTACACCGGCGAACTCGACTCGCTCAAGCGACTCAAGGACGATGTGCGCGAAGTCAAAGAGGGCTTCGAGTGCGGCATCAAACTCAAGAACTACAACGACATCAAAGAAGGCGATCAACTCGAATTCTTCGACGTCAAGGAAATCGCGAGAACGCTCTAAATGGCGCGCAAAAAGCCATCGTCCGTCCCCAATCGCGGTTTTCGCGTGGCCGACCAGATCCAACGGGATCTGGCCGAATTGATTGCGCGCGAGTTGAAAGACCCGCGCGTGGGCATGGTCACGCTCAATGCGATCGAAGTGACGCCCGATTACGCACACGCCAAGGTGTACTTCAGTGTTTTGACGGGCAACCCCGAAGAAGCCACCGAAGGCCTGAACGCGGCGGCTGGCTTTTTACGCAATGGTTTGTTCAAGCGTTTGCACATCCATACCGTGCCAACCCTGCATTTTTTGTTTGACCGCACCACCGAGCGTGCATCGGACATGAACGCCTTGATTGCCAAGGCCGTATCGTCTCGCGCACAAGAGGACTGAGCATGAATGCGCCACGCACCAGGGTGCAGCGGCGCCCTGTGCATGGGGTGTTGTTGCTCGATAAACCGCTGGGTCTTTCCAGCAACCAGGCTTTGCAAAAAGCCAAGTGGTTGCTGCGCGCCGAAAAAGCGGGGCACACAGGCACTTTGGACCCCTTGGCCACCGGTGTGTTGCCTCTGTGCTTTGGTGCTGCCACCAAATTCAGTCAGCAGCATCTGGAGGCCGATAAAACTTATGAAACCACGGTTCGACTGGGGTTGAAGACCCTGACGGGCGACGCTGAAGGCGAAGTGATCCAAATCCGAGAAGTGTCATGCACGCCGGGTGAGGTGGTGGAAGTTCTGGACCGGTTCATGGGGCCCATCCGCCAGGTGCCGCCGATGCACAGCGCCTTGAAAAAGGACGGCAAGGCCTTGTACGAATATGCCCGCGAGGGCGAAACCGTGGAACGTGAAGCGCGCAACGTGGTGATTCATGATCTGGAACTGCTGGACATGCAGCTGCAAGGTGATGCGCCTTTTTTGCGATTGCGTGTCCGTTGCAGCAAAGGCACTTACATCCGAACCTTGGGCGAAGACATCGCGGAGGCCTTGGGATGCGGTGGCCACTTGAGCGCATTGCGCCGTGTGGTCACAGGACCATTTGAAGTTTCACAGTGTGTGTCGCTGCAGGAATTGGAAGCGATGGACGAAACAGGCCGTTCGGCGGCTTTGCAGCCAGTGGAGGTGTTGCTGCCGGGTTTCACGCAGGTGCACTTGGACGGCGAAAACGCCGGTCGGTTTTTGAGTGGGCTGCGCAGACGCGGCCCTTGGGTTGATTGTGATCAAGTCGTGGTGTATGGAGACCATCCTCGTGCCTTGCTGGGAACAGCACATGTGCATGGCGGCGAATTGATTCCGGGTCGATTGTTGAGCCCGATCGAAATTCAACAGATTTTGAAAAAATCACCTGCCAACGCGTCATTGCTGACCGCGCAGGTTTAAAGGAAGAGAAAGCATGAGCAAGCAAATTCGCAACATCGCCATCATCGCGCACGTTGACCACGGCAAAACCACCATGGTGGACCAACTGCTGCGTCAGTCCGGCACTTTTGCCGAGCACGAAAAAGTGGTGGACACCGTGATGGACAACAACGCCATCGAACGTGAGCGGGGCATCACCATTTTGGCCAAGAACTGTGCCGTGAGCTGGGAAGGGACCCACATCAACATCGTGGACACCCCCGGCCACGCGGACTTCGGCGGTGAGGTCGAACGTGCCTTGTCCATGGTGGACGGCGTGGTGCTGTTGATCGATGCGCAAGAAGGCCCCATGCCCCAAACCCGCTTCGTCACCAAGAAAGCCCTGGCTTTGGGCCTCAAGCCCATCGTGGTGGTGAACAAAGTCGACAAGCCCGGTGCCAATCCCGACAAAGTGGTCAACGCCGCCTTTGACCTGTTCGACAAACTCGGCGCCAACGACGAGCAACTGGACTTCCCGGTGGTTTACGCCTCGGGCATCAATGGCTGGACATCTTTGGAAGAGGGCGCGCCGGGCGAGCAGTGGGGCCCCGACATGTCGGCCTTGTTCAACACCGTGCTCAAGCACGTCAAACCCAACGCCGGTGACCCTGCAGCGCCGCTCCAGTTGCAAATTTCCGCGCTGGATTTCTCGACTTTTGTGGGTCGCATTGGCGTGGGCCGTATCAGCCAGGGCACCCTCAAGCCGAACATGGACGTGGTGGTCATGGAAGGTCCGGACGGCTCGACCATCAAGGGCCGTGTGAACCAGGTGCTGACCTTCCAGGGTCTGGACCGCGTGCAAGTGAACGAAGCAGGACCCGGTGACATCGTGTTGATCAACGGCATTGCCGACCTGAACATTGGGGTCACGGTGACCGATCCGCTCAAGCCCACACCGCTGCCCATGCTCAAGGTGGACGAACCCACGCTGACCATGAATTTTTGCGTCAACACCTCGCCACTGGCGGGCCGTGAAGGCAAATACGTGACCAGCCGCCAGATCTGGGACCGCCTGCAAAAAGAACTGCAACACAACGTGGCTTTGCGCGTGAAGGAAACCGACGAAGACGGCATCTTCGAAGTGGCCGGTCGCGGTGAATTGCACCTGACCATCTTGCTGGAAAACATGCGCCGCGAAGGCTATGAGCTGGCCGTGTCCAAGCCCCGCGTGCTGTACCGTGACATCAACGGAGAGCGTCACGAGCCGATTGAACTGGTGACGGCTGACATCGAAGAAAACCACCAGGGCGGCGTGATGCAAGCGCTGGGCGAGCGCAAGGGCGAGTTGGTCAACATGGAACCCGATGGCCGTGGCCGTGTGCGTCTGGAATACCGCATTCCTGCCCGTGGCCTGATCGGTTTCACCAACGAATTCCTCAACCTGACCCGTGGTTCTGGCCTGATCTCCAACATCTTTGACGGCTATGAGCCGCACAAAGGTGAAATCGGCGGCCGCAAGAACGGTGTGCTGATCTCCATGGACGACGGTGAAATCTTCACCTACGCCCTGGGCAAACTCGACGACCGTGGCCGCATGTTCGTGAAGGCGAACGACCCGGTGTACGAGGGCATGATTGTGGGCATCCACAGCCGGGACAACGACCTGGTGGTCAATGCCACCCGCACCAAACAGCTGACCAATTTCCGCGTGTCTGGCAAAGAAGACGCGATCAAGATCACGCCTCCGATCGATCTGACCCTGGAATACGGTGTGGAATTCATCGAAGACGATGAGTTGGTCGAAATCACGCCCAAGAGCGTGCGTCTGCGCAAGCGTTTCCTCAAGGAAAGCGATCGCAAGCGCAACAAGTGATCCGAGATCCATCATGAAAATGACACATGCCATGGCCGTATGGGTCATGGTCGGCAATGCCGCCTTGTGGTCAACAGCCGGGGTGGTGACTCGGCATTTGGAAGAAGCGCGCAGCTTTGAAGTGACCTTTTGGCGCAGTTTCTTCACGGTGGTGTCGCTGCTGGTCATTTTGCCCCTGTGGCAGGGCAAGGGGGTTTTTGCCCGTTTGCCCTGGCGCAATCGCTACTTTTGGCTATCGGGTGTTTGCTGGAGTGTCATGTTCACCGCATTCATGGTGGCTTTGACCTTGACGGCTGTGGCCAATGTGTTGATCACTTTGGCGGTTGGACCCTTGCTCACAGCCTTGATCACTTGGTTGTTTCTGGGCCATCGTTTACCTGCTCGAACCTGGTTGGCCATTGCCTTGGCCGGAATCGGCATCGCTTGGATGTACGGCAACCAGCTCAGCTTGGGTGACCCCAACTTCCTGATCGGCTCATTGGTCGCCTTGTGCGTTCCGATTGCGGGCGCAGTCCAATGGACTTTGGTACAAAAAAGTCAAACCGAGGGACAAAACCTGGACCTTGTCCCCTCGGTGTTGCTGGGCGCTGTTTTCTCTTCTTTGATGACCTTGCCACTGGCCATGCCCTTTCAGGCATCGGCGCATGATGTGGCTTTGTTGGCTGGCTTGGGCTTGTTCCAGTTGGCCATCCCCTGTGCTTTGTCGGTTGTCTGTGCCCGCGTGCTCAAAGCCCCCGAAGTCTCTTTGCTGGCTTTGCTGGAGGTCGTCTTTGGGATTGCTCTGGCTTGGTGGGGTGCCAATGAAGTTCCCCAATCGAGCGTCTTGCTGGGTGGTTCCCTGGTGCTCATGGCTTTGGTCATGAACCAATGGTTAGGCTGGAGAAAAAACAATGACTGAAGTCGTCGCTCAAATTGAAGGCCGTATTGGCACCATCACCCTGAATCGCCCGAAAGCCCTGAACGCTTTATCGCTCGACATGGTCCGGGCTTTGACGCAGGCTTTGCAAGATTGGCAAACCCATCCGCAAGTGCTGGCGGTGGCGGTTCGCGGCACTGGCAAGGAAGGCCCATTCGGGGCTTTTTGTGCAGGCGGTGACATCCGTTTTTTTCATCAAGCGGCACACGCCGGCGACGCTTCCCTGGGTGATTTCTTCACCGAAGAGTACCTCCTCAACCACCTGATCCACACCTACCCCAAGCCTTACATCGCCTTCATGGACGGCATTGTCATGGGTGGGGGCATGGGCATCAGCCAGGGCGCCAGCGTGCGTGTCGTGACTGAGCGCACCAAGATGGCCATGCCCGAAACCCATATTGGTTTGTTTCCCGATGTCGGCGGGGGTTATTTTCTGAGCCGTTGCCCTGGTCGTCTGGGCGAGTACCTTGGCTTGACGGGACAAATGCTCAATGGCCCCCAAGCGGTCGCAGCCAAGCTGGCCGACATCGCGCTGCCCAGCGGCATGCTGGAGCCCATCTGGAACACCCTGACCACCAGCCCCTTTGAAAACGCCGAATCGGTGGAGCGTTGGGTGCTGGCCCAAGCGGGTGCCATGACGCCTGAAAAGCTGGCACCACAACCGCAAATTGATGAGGTGTTTGGTCTGCCCAGCATCCCCGCCATGCTGGCCAAGCTGGAGTCGGCCACCGACGAGTGGAGCCAAAAAACCGCAAACGTGTTGCGCCACCGCTCACCCTTGATGCTGCATGTGGTGCTGGCGCAAATTCGCCGCGCCCGACTCATGAGCTTGGCCGACGATTTGCGCATGGAACGCGACATGGTGCACCACTGCTTCCATTTGCGTCCCGTGGCGGACAGCGAAACCGTCGAGGGCATTCGTGCTTTGGCCGTGGACAAGGACCACACGCCCAACTGGAAACCTGCACGTGTGGAAGAGGTGGATGCTTCCGAAGCAGCGCGCTTCTTTGTGAGCCCCTGGCCCTCTGAGCACCACCCGCTGCGAGACTTGGCCTGAGTTGGGATGGTCGGCTGCTGCCGACCGTGATCAGCGGTCTCGGTGCCGGCTTTTCATGGCGCGTTCCACTTCACGCTTGCCTTCGCGGTCCTTGATGGTGTCGCGTTTGTCGTGCTCGGCCTTGCCTTTGGCCAGCGCGATGTCGCACTTCACTTTGCCCGCTTTCCAGTGGAGGTTGATCGGCACCAGGGTGTAGCCCTTTTGCTCGATCTTGCCGATCAGCCGCTTGATCTCATCTTTGTTCAGCAGCAGCTTGCGTGTGCGGGCGGCCTCGGGGTTGATGTGGGTGGACGCGGTTTTGAGCGGGTTGATCAGGCAGCCAATGATGAACAACTCGCCATTGCGGATGACCACATAACCATCGGTGAGCTGCACTTTGCCTTCGCGAATCGCCTTGACCTCCCAGCCTTGCAGCACCATGCCGGCTTCGTAGCGTTCTTCGAAAAAATAGTCGAAGGCCGCCTTTTTGTTTTCGGCGATCTTGGCGAAGGTGGGGGCGGCGGTTGTTTTTTTGGTGGTGGCCATGGGGGTCAGATGGGGACGGCCTGGCTTTTCTCAAGAAAGTCCAAGCGGCTTGAAAGCAAAGCACCGCATTCGAAAACTACAATCGCAGCATTGTATGAAGAATATCCACAAGTCCGTGCTCATCTGGTACTCGCCAGAGGAAATGTTTCGCCTCGTCACCGACGTGGACCGCTATCCTGAGTTTTTGCCTTGGTGTGACCAAGCGCGCGTGCTTGAAACCGATGCGCAAGGCATGGTGGCTGAAGTGGGCATCAGCCTGGGCGGCTTGCAACAAACTTTCACCACCCGCAACACCCACGAAGAAGGACGCTCGGTGGGCATGAGCCTGGTCAAAGGGCCTTTTTCCAACCTGAGTGGCATGTGGCGCTTCACGCCTGTGGGGGACGGCACCCAACGCGCCTGCAAAGTTGAGCTGGAACTTGAGTATGGCTTTTCCAGCAAAACTTTGGCTGCGCTCGTCGGCCCGGTGTTTGACAAGATCGCGGCCAGCCTGGTTGATGCTTTTGTCAAACGCGCCGAATCGGTTTATGGCTGATTCGATGATTCAGGTCACACTGTGCTGGAGCCTGGGCCCACGGCATGTGCACGAGCAAAGCCTGCAAGTACCGCAAGGCTGCACCGTCAAGGCGGCATTGGAATTGGCCCTGAACCAGCACCTGCAAAGCCAGACTTTGACCAACGCAGCGGCCTTGTCATCGCTGGAGTTTCAACAAGCCGGCATTTGGGGCCGCAAGGTGCCGTGGACGCATGTGGTGCACGAGGGTGACCGCATCGAACTTTACCGCCCCCTGAAAGTTGACCCCAAAGTGGCACGTCGACAGCGTTTCAAGCGACAGGGCAAAGGCCGCACAGGTTTGTTTGCCAATCGAAAAAGTGGCTCGGCCGCCGGGTATTGACCGACCCATGCAAGCGCTTTTGAATGCCATCGCCCAGATGCCCCTGAGCGAAGACGCCCAGCGTGTTTTTCATGGGCGAGGAGGCATGTACCCCGGCTGCGAGCAGTGGTCGCTCGACTGGTTTGCACCCGTCTGGGTGCTGACCAGTTTCAAACCTGTGAGCGACCAAGAATTGGCCGCTTGCCACAGCGCTCTGCAGGCCCGCTGGGAAACGCTGGCCCCGGGCCAGCCACTCAACTGGGTGTTCCAAAGCCGGGTGACCGGTGAAGCCGAAACCCGCCTCATGGCTGGCAGCGTACCCGAGCCGCATGTGGTGAGCGAGCAGGGCGCCCGTTACCTCGTGCATGTGATGCGTGGGCAGAACCACGGATTGTTTCTGGACATGGCCCACGGGCGCGAATGGTTGAAAAACCACGCCAAACACGAAAACGTGCTCAACCTCTTTGCCTACACCTGCGCGTTTTCGGTGGTGGCCCTGCAAGGTGGCGCGGCCCAGGTGGTGAACCTGGACATGAGCCAGGGCGCTTTGGCCATTGGCCAGCAAAACCACCGGCTCAACGACTTGCTGCCCAAAGCCCGTTTTTTGGGCCACGACATCTTCAAGACCTGGGGCAAGATCAACAAGATGGGGCCTTATGGCGTGATCGTGGTCGATCCGCCCAGCTACCAAAAGGGCAGCTTCGTTGCCACCAAAGACTACATCAAGCTGATCCGCCGCCTGCCGGATTTGCTGGAGCCGCAAGGCCATGTGCTGCTGTGCTTGAATGCGCCCGAGTTGGACACGCAGTTTTTACACACCCAAGTGACCGAGGCGGCACCCAGTCTGCGTTTCGTTGAGCGCTTGGCCAATCCGGCGGCGTTTGGGGACATCGACCCCGAAAAGTCCCTCAAAGTGCTGCATTACCAAGACGCCTGAGCGAAACAACGACAAGCCCAATGGGGATGTCTCGCTCGGTTGATGCCCGTTTATTGGGCTTCAAATCAGGGAAATCCCTTGGTCTGCACGGGTACAATCCTTTTTTTGGAGCCCTCGCTTATGCGCCTACTCGGTAAAGCCCTGACTTTTGACGATGTTCTCCTCGTCCCCGCGTACTCCCAGGTCCTGCCCAAGGACACGTCGCTCGCAACGCAATTCACCCGCAACATCCGATTGAATTTGCCTTTGGTGTCTGCCGCCATGGACACCGTGACCGAAGCGCGCTTGGCCATTGCCATCGCCCAGGAAGGCGGCATCGGCATCGTGCACAAAAACCTCACGGCACGTGAGCAGGCCGCCCAAGTGGCCAAGGTCAAACGCTATGAATCCGGTGTGCTGCGCGACCCGGTCGTCATCACCCCTGACACCACCGTGCGCCAGGTCATGGCCTTGTCAGAAGAATTGGGTGTATCCGGATTCCCGGTATGCGATGGCCGCCAGGTGGTCGGTATTGTCACTGGCCGTGACCTTCGCTTTGAAACCCGCTACGACCAAAAGGTCAGCGAGATCATGACTCCGCGTGAGCGCTTGATCACCGTGCCCGAAGGCACCACGCCCGAGCAAGCCAAGCTCCTGCTGAACAAACACAAGCTCGAACGTCTGCTGGTGGTGAACGACGCCTTCGAGCTCAAGGGCCTGATCACCGTCAAGGACATCACCAAACAACTGAACTTTCCCAATGCCGCACGCGACGGCGCAGGCCAGCTGCGCGTGGGCGCAGCCGTGGGTGTGGGCGAGGGCACCGAAGAGCGGGTGGAAGCCCTGGCCCGTGCCGGTGTGGATGCCATCGTGGTGGACACCGCACACGGCCACAGCAAAGGCGTGCTCGACCGCGTGCGCTGGGTCAAGCAAAACTACCCGCACATCGAAGTCATTGGGGGCAACATCGCCACCGGCGCTGCCGCATTGGCTTTGGTTGAAGCCGGTGCCGACGCGGTGAAAGTGGGTATCGGTCCCGGGTCGATTTGCACCACCCGCATCGTGGCGGGCGTGGGCGTGCCCCAAATCATGGCGGTGGACAGCGTGGCCACGGCCCTCAAAGGCACAGGCGTGCCCTTGATTGCTGACGGTGGCATCCGCTACAGCGGCGACATCGCCAAGGCCATTGCCGCAGGCGCGGGCACGGTGATGATGGGCGGCATGTTTGCGGGCACCGAAGAAGCGCCCGGCGAAATCGTCTTGTTCCAGGGCCGCAGCTACAAGAGCTACCGTGGCATGGGCTCGATTGGCGCCATGCAACAAGGCAGTGCCGACCGCTACTTCCAGGAATCGAGCACCGGCAACCCCAATGCCGACAAGCTGGTGCCCGAAGGCATCGAAGGCCGTGTGCCCTACAAAGGCTCGGTGGTGTCCATCATTTACCAAATGGCGGGCGGCTTGCGCGCCAGCATGGGGTATTGCGGCTGCGCCACCATCGAGGCCATGCACAATGAGTCTCAGTTTGTGGAAATCACCGCGGCGGGCATCCGTGAGAGCCACGTGCACGACGTGCAGATCACCAAAGAAGCCCCGAACTATCGGGCCGACTAAAATCTGAACCTGATCTCCAAGGCGTCTGCACCCCAGACGCCTTTTCATTTCTCAAAGAACGACGCCTGCCATGCAGCATTCCAAGATCCTCATCCTCGACTTCGGCTCGCAAGTCACCCAGCTCATCGCCCGTCGCGTGCGCGAAGCGCATGTGTTTTGCGAAGTGCACCCCTGTGATGTGAGCAGCGACTGGGTGCGCGAATACGCCAAAGACGGCAACCTCAAAGGCGTGATCCTCTCGGGCAGCCACGCCAGTGTGTACGAGGTGGACGACAAAGCGCCCGATGCGGTGTTTGAGCTCGGCGTGCCGGTGTTGGGCATTTGCTATGGCATGCAGACCATGGCCCAGCAACTGGGCGGCAAGGTGGAGGCAGGCACCACACGTGAGTTTGGCTACGCCGAAGTCCGTGCCCACGGCCACACCGAACTGCTCAAGGGGATTGAAGACTTCAGCACGGCCGAAGGCCACGGCATGCTCAAGGTCTGGATGAGCCACGGCGACAAGGTCACGGCCATGCCTTCCGGCTTCAAGGTCATGGCCTCGACCCCGGCTTGCCCGATTGCGGGCATGGCCGACGAGGCCCGCCGCTTTTACGCGGTGCAGTTCCACCCCGAAGTCACGCACACCGTGCAGGGCCAGGCGCTGCTCAACCGTTTTGTGCTCGACATCTGCCAAGCCCGCCCAGACTGGATCATGGGCGACTACATCGAAGAGGCGGTCGCCAAAATCCGCGAGCAAGTCGGCGACGAAGAGGTCATCCTCGGCTTGTCGGGCGGCGTCGATTCGTCTGTGGCTGCAGCCCTGATCCACCGTGCCATCGGCGACCAGCTGACCTGCGTGTTTGTGGACCACGGCCTGCTGCGCCTGAATGAGGGTGACATGGTCATGGAGATGTTTGCGGGCAAGCTGCACGCGAGGGTCATCCGCGTCGATGCCAGCGACCTGTTCCTCGGCAAACTGGCGGGTGTGAGCGAGCCTGAAGCCAAGCGCAAGATCATCGGTGGTTTGTTTGTCGATGTGTTCAAAGAGCAGGCTGCGAAATTGAAAGCAGGCGATGGCGGTCACAAAGGCGCGACCTTCCTGGCCCAAGGCACGATTTACCCTGACGTGATCGAGTCCGGCGGCGCCAAGAGCAAAAAAGCCGTCACCATCAAGAGCCACCACAACGTGGGCGGTTTGCCCGAGCAACTGGGCCTGAAACTTCTGGAGCCCCTGCGGGAACTGTTCAAAGACGAAGTGCGTGAGCTGGGCGTGGCCCTGGGCCTGCCCCGCGAGATGGTCTACCGTCACCCCTTCCCAGGTCCAGGCTTGGGCGTGCGCATTTTGGGCGAAGTCAAAAAAGAATACGCCGACCTTTTGCGCCGTGCCGACGCGATCTTCATCGAAGAACTGCGCAACTTCACGGACGAGTCGGGCAAGACCTGGTACGACCTGACCAGCCAAGCCTTCACCGTGTTCCTGCCGGTGAAAAGCGTGGGCGTGATGGGCGACGGCCGCACTTACGACTACGTGGTGGCGCTGCGCGCTGTGCAAACCAGCGACTTCATGACCGCCGACTGGGCCGAGTTGCCTTATGCGCTGCTCAAGAAAGTGTCCGGACGCATCATCAACGAGGTGCGGGGCATCAACCGGGTGACTTACGACGTGAGTTCAAAACCGCCTGCCACGATCGAGTGGGAGTGATACAAAGGCACCTTCGGGTGCCTTTGTTTTGGTACATTCAGATTGAATGTTCCTCCTCCAACCCTTGCTCCACATCGATCCGCAGGCGGTAGAACGTACCAAGTTCGATGGTGCTTTGGCCTCTGTCGTATCCGTGGGTCGTGACGGGCGCCGGTGCGGAACCCAAGTCCAAGGATGAAACACCGTGTTTGAACATTACAGCAAACCTTTGATTCCTCAGGCGGACTACCACCGTCGATTGATCAGTGCCGCGGGCCTGGCTTTGCTGCTGATCGGTGTCTCTTTGTTGGTGGGCGTTGTCGGCTACCACACACTCGAAGACCAGTCCTGGATAGATGCGTACCTGAGCGCGGCCATGATTTTGTCGGGCATGGGTCCGGTGGGCGAGCCGCTCAGCACCGCGGGCAAGGTGTTTGCCGCCACCTACGCCCTCTACAGTGGGTTTGTCGCGCTGATCTGCGTGGCTGTGTTGGGTGCGCCCGTGCTTCACCGTTTTTTGCACCGCTTTCACATCGAAGAGGAAGTCGACGCATGAATGGGCTGAGTGACGAGCAAGGCATGCGCATGGCCTTGGACCAAGCCCGTGAGGCTTTGGCCTCAGGTGAGGTGCCGGTGGGGGCGGTGGTCGTAAAAGATGGCCAGGTGATCGCCAAAGGCCGCAACGCCCCGATTGCCAGCCAAGACCCGACAGCACATGCCGAGGTGGTGGCGCTCCGCGAAGCGGCCCGGGTGCTCGGCAATTACCGGCTCGACGGCTGCACGCTGTATGTGACGCTGGAGCCCTGCGCCATGTGCAGCGGCGCCATGCTGCACGCCAGAGTGGACCGTGTGGTGTTTGGCGCGGCCGACCCGCGCACCGGGGTGGCGGGCTCGGTCCTCAACCTGTTTGCGCACACCCAATTGAACCACCAAACCCAGGTCACGGGCGGTGTGTTGGCCGAGGAATGCGGCCAGCTGCTCAAAGACTTTTTCAGACCCAAGAGAATGAACCTTCATCCGCTAAGAGAAGACGCCTTGCGCACCCCCGATGAGGCGTTTTCCGCCTTGCCCGATTACCCTTGGCAGCCGCACTATGTGAACGACCTGCCCAGCATCGCTGGGCTGCGCATGCATTACTTGGACGAGGGCGATGCAGATGCGCCCTTGACCTGGCTGTGCCTGCACGGCAACCCAGCCTGGAGCTACCTCTACCGCAAGATGATCCCGGTTTGGCTCAGCGCAGGGCACCGGGTGGTCGCGCCCGACCTGATCGGTTTTGGCAAGAGCGACAAGCCCAAGAAGGACAGTTTTCACCAGTTCGTCAGCCACCGCCAGTCCTTGCTGGATTTGATCGAACGGCTCGATTTGCAGCGCGTGGTGATGGTGGTGCAGGACTGGGGTGGCATTTTGGGGTTGACTTTGCCCATGGCCGCGCCCGAGCGTTACAAGGGTCTGTTGGTCATGAACACCACTTTGACCACGGGAGAGCAGGCGCTGAGCGACGGCTTTTTGGCTTGGCGCGATTGGTGCCAAAGCCAGCCGCTGTTCGACGTGGGCAAGCTGTTCAAGCGCGGCAACCCCGGCATGACCCCGCAAGAGACAGCGTCTTACAACGCCCCGTTTCCGGACAAGGGCTATCGCGCCGCGCTGCGCGCTTTTCCACCCATGGTGCCGGAGTTTGCCGATTCGCCCGGCGCGGCCATTTCACGGCAAGCGCGAGATTTTTGGCGCAATGACTGGCAAGGCCAGAGCTTAATGGCCATTGGCCAGCAAGACCCGGTGCTGGGCGAGCCGGTGATGCGCCAGTTGCAAACTCAAATCAAAGGCTGCCCTGAGCCCATGCTGCTGCCCGATGCGGGCCATTTTGTGCAGGAGCAGGGCAGGGCGATTGCCGAGGCGGCTGTGCGACACTTCAAGCCCTGAAGACGAACACAGCACATGGCCCACATCTACATTTTTTCTCCCTCCAGTGCGGTACGCGACAAGGCTGCATTTCGCCGTGGCCTCAAGCGTTTGCAAGCCCAAGGGCACCAGGTCGAGGTGGACGAAGCGGCTTTGGCCAGCCACATGCGCTTTGCGGGTGATGATGCGACTCGCGTTGCGGCCATCAGCCGCGCAGCCGCCAGCGGCGCCGACGTGGCGCTGATCTCGCGAGGCGGCTATGGCCTCACGCGCATCCTGCCCGCCTTGCCCTACAAGCAGATCGCCAAAGCGATCGATGGCGGCATGCAGTTTGTGGGCTTGAGCGATTTCACCGCTTTCAACCAGGCCGTGTTCGCCAAAACCGGACGGATCAGCTGGCAAGGTCCGGCATTGGGTGAAGACTTTGGCCCCGAACAGGCGCCGGACGACATCATGCAAGCCTGTTTTGACGATTTGCTGCTGGAGCAAGGGGAGGGCACAGGCTGGCAGTTGCCCAAAGCCGAGGCCGAACGCCGCGTGCGGGTCAAAGACGCGCCGTTGTGGGGTGGCAACCTGACGGTGCTGACCTCGCTGCTGGGCACACCGTACTTCCCACAAGTCAAAGGCGGCGTGCTCTTTCTGGAAGACGTGGGTGAGCACCCTTACCGTGTCGAGCGCATGCTCACCCAACTGCTGCATGCCGGTGTGTTGGCCCAGCAAAAGGCCGTGCTGTTCGGTCAGTTCACTCATTACAAACTGGTGCCTGCGCACGACAAAGGCTTCAAGCTGGACACCGTGATCGACTGGCTGCGCGGCCAGATCAAGGCCCCGGTGCTCACGGGCTTGCCATTTGGCCATGTGGAAACCAAGGTGCTGCTGCCCGTGGGGGCCAAGGTGGACCTTGTCACCGAAGGGCGTGACGCACTGATGGTTTGGGGCCACATTTAATCCTCTTTATGGCCTTGAAGCGAGGTCTGAGCAATCCACCCCAGAGGCGATTCCAACGCCCACACGGAGACACCCATGAAATGGATCGGACGACTTGTTTTGTTGCTGCTGGCCGCTGTGCTGGTGCTGGGTGGCCTATTGGCCGTGCACTTGCTGCGCAGCATGCCGCAACTGGACGGTCAGCTCAAGTTGGCAGGCTTGAATGGCCAAGTCACCATCACCCGCGACGCTGCGGATGTGACGCACATTGAAGGTGCCACCGCCCTGGACACCTGGCGCGCACTGGGCTTTGTGCACGCGCAAGAACGCGGCTGGCAACTTGAATTCAATCGCCGCCTGATGCGCGGTGAACTGTCCGAAATTTTGGGTGCGGCCACGCTGGACACCGACAAACTCATGCGCACGCTGGGCATCATCGGCATGGCGCACAAACAGTTGAAGGGTTTATCGCCCGCCACGCAAGCAGCCCTGCAGGCCTACAGCGAGGGCATTCAAAACGCTTGGGCCAGTGGCGCTGTGCGGCCATCGCCCGAATTCAAAATCCTCGGCACCGTGGCCGGTGGCTCCAAGGGGCAGGCCTGGTCGCCCGAAGACAGCCTGGGCTGGGCGCTGATGATGGCCCTCGATTTGGGCGGCAACTGGGGGCAAGAATTCGCCCGTTTGTCGGCCTCACAGGTGCTGAATCAGGAGCAACTGTGGCAACTCATGCCGCCTTACCCAGGTGAAAAGCCCGCCACATCCGTTGACTTGCCAGCCTTGTATGCCGAGCTGGGCGTCTACGCCCCCAAGGACAAGACCGCTTCAGCGACCCACACCGCCCCCAGCGGCCTGGCCCAATGGTCGGCCGATTGGGTGCGCGATGTCGGCATTTTGGAAGGCAAGGGCAGCAACAACTGGGTGGTGCCCGGCAGCCGCACCCTCAGCGGCAAGCCCCTGCTGGCCAACGATCCGCACTTGGCCTTGAGTTCGCCTGCCATCTGGTATTTCGCCCGCCTCAAGGCGCCCGCAGGTGAATTGCCCGGTGGGCACAAGCACCCCGCGCTGGATGTGATCGGCGCCACCTTGCCCGGCTTGCCTTTTGTGGTGCTGGGCCGCACACCAGGCGTGGCTTGGGGGTTCACCAACACCGGACCGGACGTTCAGGACTTGTACCTGGAGCAACTCGACGCCACCAAACCCGGCCAGTACCGCACACCCACCGGTTGGTCCGCGTTTGATGTACGCAACGAAACCATCCGGGTCAAAGGGCAGGGCGATGTGAGCCTGCAAGTGCGCAACACCCGCCACGGACCCGTCATCAGCGATGTGCAACCTCAATACCGCCAACTGATTAACCCAGAGCGCTACGCCGTCAGCCTGCGCTGGTCAGCCTTGACCGAGGACAACAAAACCGTGGAATCGGGCATGCTGATCAATTGGGCGCAAACCGTGCCCGAACTGCAAAAGGCCTTCACCGACAACCATGCGCCCATGCAAAGCGTGGTCATGGCCGACACCTTGGGTGAAGTGGCGTTTCAGGCTGTGGGCAAACTGCCGACGCGTTCACCACACAACGACCTCCGTGGCGTGGCACCGGCCCCCGGCTGGTTGGCCCAATACGACTGGACCGGTTGGTTGCCTGCAAACCAAAACCCTGCATTGGGCCGTGCCGCCATCGAAGCCAAAGGCTGGCACGCCACCGCCAACCAAAACATCTTGCCACCGGGCTATGCACATTTTGTTGGAGGAGATTGGACCACGCCGGAGCGTTTTGAGCGCATTGAGCAATTGCTGGCAGCAGCCCCCAAACACAGCCGCGAAAGCCTGCAAGCCATCCAAAACGATGTTTTGTCTCTGGGCGCTAAGGCGCTGCTGCCGGTTGCGCTGACCGCCAAGCCTCAACATCCGCTGGGTGATCAGGCTTTGAAAATGCTCAGCACTTTTGATGGCCAGATGAAGGCCGACAGTGCCGCTGCGCTGGTCTTCAATGTCTGGGCCGATGAATTGACGCGGGGATTGCTGGTGCCGCATCTGGGCGCCGAGCGTTTCCAGGCGCTGTACGGCAAACGACATTTCCGCGCGGCGGTGGAAGGCATCCTGAAACGCTCTGACGCTTTTTGGTGTGGCGCTGCAGGTTGTCCAGCGCAGGTGTCTGCAGCGCTGGACCGTGCCTTGACCCGCATTGCGGCCAAAGAAGGCCATGACATGCGCAGCTGGCGTTGGGGTGCTTGGCACCCGGCCATCAGCAGTCACAAACCTTTTGGCAAAGTGCCTTGGTTGCACAGACTGTTTGATGTTCGGACCGAAAGTGCAGGGGACTTGTTCACCGTGAATGTGGGTCAGTATTGGGCCAACGACCTCAAGGAACCCTTTGCCAACCGCCATGCCGCGTCGATGCGCGCGGTGTATGACCTGTTCGATGCTCAGCAATCGGTCTTCATTTACCAAACCGGTCAATCCGGCCATGTTTTCGACCCGCGCAGTCGCTCGATGGCCGGCGCTTGGGTTGCGGGCCAATACCGTCCGCTGCAAGCCCCAAACAAAGCAGTTCACCGCTTGCGCTTGACCCCTTGAGCCACACCCGTTCACAGAACAGCGCATCTGCTGGATGACTGCTTAAGTGCTGCAGTCTGTTCATCACCGCCGCTTGCATGTGTGTTGTGATGCGATGTGGTGTGCTACGTTTGTTACTTTACATAATACACATCGTGAGCAATTGCATGCAACACAAAGCAGGTCAAATATGGCTCAATAAAGGACCATGAAAGTGTCCATGGTCTAACGCTGTGCCGGACGTTCAGCCTGCGCATCACGACCTTGCTCATTCATGCGCTTTTGACGATCAGCCAATCGGGCCAAGCCGGTTTCAATCAATTCACGGGCATTGGGACGCTGACCCCTGATAGCGAAATCAAGGGCTGTCATACCCAAATGATTTTTCAAGGTCAAATCTGCACCCGCCTGAATCAGAACCTTCACCGCTTCAGGACTGCCATACATGGCGGCCATCATCAAAGGCGTGGTGCCGTTGGGCGATTCGGCATCGATGTAGGCGCTTTCTTCAAGCAAAAACTCAACGATGGGCACGTGGCCGCCCGTCGCCGCGTAATGCAAAGGGGTCCAGCCGGGCTTGTTCACATCGGCGTCATTGGCCACCAACTTTTTGACCAAGGGCAAATATCCCTTCAGAGCCGCCAACATGAGCGGACTTTCATCGTGGGCATTGCGAACCTCGGTCTTGGTTTGAGGCCAACTGGCCAGAAGCTCCGCCACTTTGAGTGAGGGCTCTCGAACTGCCAGCATCAATGCGGGTACGCCCTCCGGGTTGACCGTGTTGGGGTCAAAACCTCTTTGTAAAAGTGATTGAACCGTGCGCACATTGTCGAACTGAACGGCTTTGAAAAAGTCTTCGTAGGAGCCCGCATTGGATTTGATCTGAAAAGAAAAAAGTCCAATTAAAACAATGAACTTTATAGCTTTATTAAAGTTATACATGATATAAATCAATGGGTTTGATCGAACAAAGTCAAGAAGTTCCGGGTGGTCAAACGGCCCATTTCCTCGGCTGTACCGCCTCTCAGGCTGGCCAGCAAGGTGGCCACATAAGGCACATACGAGGGGTTGTTGGTTTTGCCCCGGAAAGGCACAGGCGCCAAATAAGGGCTGTCGGTTTCAATCAAAAGGCGGTCGTCCGGGACAAATTTGGCCACTTCGCGCAAATCAGCCGCCGTTTTGAAGGTCAAGATGCCCGAAAACGAGATGTAAAAACCCAAATCCAGAGCCGCACGGGCAACTTGCTGGCTTTCGGTGAAGCAATGAAACACGCCGCCCGCACACCCAGCTCCGCCCGTTTCGCCCTCTTCTTTCAATATGGCGATGGTGTCATCCGATGCCTGGCGGGTGTGAATCACCAAGGGCAGGCCGGTCTGACGCGCTGCACGGATGTGGGTGCGAAAGCGCTCTCGCTGCCACTCCATGTCCGCCACCGTGCGCCCGCCTTTGCGTTCGTCCATTTGGTAATAGTCCAGCCCCGTCTCGCCAATGGCCACCACTTTGGGGCGCGCTGCGCCGTCCAGCAAATCCTGCAAACTGGGTTCCTGCACGCCCTCGTTGTCCGGGTGCACACCCACCGTGGCCCACATGTTGTCGTTGTCCATGGCCAGCTTGTGCACCTCGTCAAACTTTTCCATCGTGGTGCAAATGACCAAGGCGCGGGTCACTTGGGCGGCCACCATGGCCTGCTGGATGCTGTCCAGCTGGCCCATCAGTTCCGGAAAATTCAAATGGCAATGGGAATCGGTGTACATGGCTCAGCCCTTGGACATCAGGGTTTGTTGGGCATCAGCGGTCAAGGCTTCCAGCATCAGACCGGCATTGAAGGGGTGCTCGGCTGTGAGCGCCGTCTGCATCAGGCGCTTGAACCAGTCGGTCAGTACCGACACAGACGCTTGGGTCGCGGGCAATTGCTGGGCATCAAAAAAGCGCGGCTCAGCCCCCGACTGGCGCAACACCAAATCGTGGCAAAGCTTTTGCAAGGCGTCGATGGCTTGCGCCGGGCTCAAATCGGCCAGGTGGCGGGCATCGCCCCCGCGAATGGCCTTGGGCAAAGCGGCCCACCATTCGGGCGACAAACCGGCTTCGGCTTGGCGCAACACATCGGTGGGGCGGCCGCCTGCGCTGCGCAGCAAGGCCTGCGCCACGGTCCCAGGTACGCCCTGCCCGCTTAGCCACGTCAAAGCTTCATCGGCCTCGGGCCACTTCATGGTGTGGGCCAAGCAGCGGCTGCGGATGGTGGGCAGCAGCATGTGCGACGCCTCGGTGGCCAGCACAAAGCGCACATCGCCCGGCGGTTCTTCCAGGGTTTTGAGCAGGGCATTGGCCGTGATGGTGTTCATGCGCTCGGCCGGAAACACCAGCACCGCCTTGCCGCGCCCCCGCGCATTGGTGCGCTGCGAAAACTCCACCGCGTCGCGCATGGCATCCACCCGGATTTCCTTGCTGGGCTTGCGCGTCTTCTTGTCGATCTCGTCCTGGGCTTTTTCCGACAAAGGCCAGCCCAGCTCGAGCATCACCGTCTCTGGCATCAACACCTCCAGGTCGGCGTGTGTGCGCACGGCCACCGCATGGCAACTCGGGCAGTCGCCGCAAGCACCTTGGGGTGTGGGCTTTTCGCACAGCCAGGCCGACACCAGGGCCAAGGCCAGGTCGTACTGACCCAAACCTGAAGGACCTTGCAGCAACCAGGCGTGACCACGCTGGGCCAGCAAATCGGTGGCCTGGCGCGCAATCCAGGGGGCGTTCAAACCCGTGCTCATGCGGCCATCCGCTTGAGCCATTCGCCCACCACGCGGCCCACATCTGCGCCCACGGCCTCCATGCTTTGGGCGGCGTCGATGCGGGCAAAACGCGCGGGCATTTCAACCTGGCGTTTGGCATAGCCAGCACGTACAGCGGCAAAAAAGTCGGCTGTCTGCGATTCAAATTTGTCCGGCACGCGGGCCGAAGCCAGTCGCTGTGCGGCGATGTGCGGGTCGAGATCGAACCACACGGTCAGATCGGGTTGGCGCAAAGCGCCATCGGACAGGGCCTGGACCATGCGCTCCAACTGGGCCAGCACCTGCCATTCAAAACCACGGCCACCGCCCTGGTAGGCAAACGTGGCGTCGGTGAAACGGTCGCACAGCACCACATCGCTCCGCGCCAGTGCGGGCTCGATCACCTGCACCAAGTGCTCACGGCGGGCGGCGAACATCAACAGCGCTTCAGTCAGCGCATCCATGGGCTCGTGCAGCACCAGTTCGCGCAGTTTTTCCGACAGCGGTGTGCCGCCTGGCTCGCGGGTCAGCACGACCGCCCTGCCCGCTTGGCGAAACAGTTCGGCCACGCGGGCGATGTGCGTGGACTTGCCCGCACCGTCGATGCCTTCAAAACTGATGAACAAACCGCGTGTCATGGTGTGTGAAATGAGCAAAACCCGATTGTCGCAGGCTCACGCCTGACCTCAATCCTTGGCCGTTTGAATGCCGCGCTGGTAGCGGTTGACCGCACGGTTGTGCTCATCGAGCGTGGCACTGAAGTGGCTGCTGCCGTCGCCCTTGGCCACAAAGTACAGCGCCTGTGTCTTGGCGGGCTGCACCGCCGCCAACAAAGCCGCCTTGCCGGGCATGGCAATCGGGGTGGGCGGCAAGCCGCCCCGGGTGTAGGTGTTCCAGGGGTTGTCGGTTTGCAAGTGGATGCGGCGAAGGTTGCCGTCAAAGGCCTCGCCCAAGCCATAAATCACCGTCGGGTCGGTCTGCAAACGCATGCCAATGCGCATGCGGTTGTGGAACACGCCAGAAATCAGCTGGCGGTCTGCACCCTGGCCAGTTTCCTTTTCCACAATGCTCGCCAATACCAAAGCCTCTTCAGGCGATTTGAGCGACACACCGGGCAAGCGGGCTTGCCAGGCGGCTTGCAGGTGCTTGTCCATGGCGCTGAGCGCGCGTTTGAGAACCGCCAAATCGCTGGCGCCTTTGGCATAGGTGTAGGTATCGGGATAAAAGCGGCCTTCCGGGCTGATGCCGGGGCGGCCCAGTTGGGCCATCAAGGCCGCGTCATCCAGAGCCCGGCTGTCGGGCTTGAGCAATTCGGCCTTGGCCAAGGCCTGGCGCACTTGCCGCCAGTTCCAGCCCTCCACAATCGTCACGGTGCGCAGGCTTTCCTCGCCCCGCACCAGCATGTTCAGCAAGCGCTTGGGCGATGTGCCAGGGGGAATTTCATAACTGCCGGCGCGCATTTGGCGCGACTGACCCGACAGGCGAAACCAAGCGAAAAGCAAGGTGGGTGATGTGTCCACACCCGCATCGACCACGGCCTGCGCGATGGCTTTGGCCGATGTGCCCGGCTCGATCGACACATCAACCGGGCTGGCCCCTGGTGAACGCAGCGACATGGGGCCTTGCACCCAAAAATACGCCGCACTGGCCAGCGCCAAGGCCAGCACGACCAAACTGACCAAGCCCTTGAACAAACCTTTGATCACCCGCAACCCTTGAAAATGTCCGCACAGAACCGATTGACTCTGGCGGCTGATCATAATTGAGGCCTTCCAGCCTTTGCTCTGAGGCCCCATTCGGCCACCATTGAATTGGATGGGCCCTGCCAGCGGGGCTCACCTCACACCCTTTGCCATGACCAACCCTTCCACCGCCCCCATCGACCACTTCGCTGCCCAGTTGCAAGGCCTTGCCGCCCTGCCCCATCTGGGTGTGATCCAGGCCCAAGGCGAAGATGCGGCCAATTTTTTGCACAACCAACTGAGCAACGACGTGCTGCTCTTGCCCGTGGGCCAGGCCCGTCTGGCCGCTTTTTGTTCGGCCAAGGGCCGCATGCAAGCCAGTTTTGTGGTCATCAAAACCGCGCCGGACACTGTCTTGCTGGTCATGAGCCTCGATTTGCTGGCCCAAACGCTCAAGCGCTTGTCCATGTTTGTGCTGCGTGCAAAAGTGAAGATGAGCGACGCCACGGGCCAATGGCAGCTGCGCGGCTTGTTGGGCGAAAGCGCCCGCGCCGTTGTGCCTCAGGGCTCGCCCTGGCAAACCGCCAGTGCCGATGGAGCCCACGCTGTGGCGCTGTATCCCGCCGTGCTGGGCGACACCCCAGTGCCCCGCGCCCTGTGGCTCGGTGCGCCATCTCAAACACCGCCCGCTGGGGCGGAGCTGTCCACCGACCTTTGGGATTGGGCCGAAGTCATGAGCGGCGTGACCCTGGTGACCCAGCCGCTGTTTGAGGCTTTTGTCCCTCAAATGCTCAACTATGAATCGGTCGGTGGCGTGAACTTCAAAAAAGGCTGCTACCCCGGCCAGGAAGTTGTGGCCCGCAGCCAGTTTCGCGGCACGCTCAAGCGCCGCATGGCGCGGGTTTTCAGCCCCGTGGCACTCAGGGCTGGGCAAGACGTGTTCACCCCCGCAGACCCCGAGCAGCCTTGCGCCACCGTGGTGCTGAGCTCGGCCAGGCCCAATGGGCAGGGTTTTGATGCGCTGGTCAGCGGTACGCTGGAGAGCCAGCAAAGCGGCTGGCGTGTAGAAAGCGCCCAAGGGCAGGCGCTCGAGTTGCTGCCACTGCCTTACACCCTGCTGGCTGATGTCTGAATTTCAAAACTTGCGCACCATTTCGATGTGCGCAATCCCCGCGTCGTCAAAAACACCGCCATGTGCCTCAAAGCCTGAGCGCTTGTAAAAGCCTTCGGCGCTGCATTGGGCGTGCAAGATGACCTGGGTGTCGCCACGGTTTTGGGCGGCGTCCATCAAGGCGTGCAGCACGCGGCGGCCCAAGTCGCTGCCGCGCATCTGTTTTTTGACGGCCATGCGCCCGATACGCGCCACACCGGGCGCGTGCTGAATCAAGCGGCCTGTGGCCAGGCACAGGCCCATGCGGTTCAAGGCCACCGCGTGCAAGGCGGTCTCGTCCTCATGGTCCAGCTCCAAGGCCACAGGCACTTTTTGTTCATCCACAAACACCTCGTGGCGCAGCGGACTGGCCAATTTCTCGAAGTCGTGCCACGAACCCACATGCACCTGCACCATGTCTTCGCCGCCTTCAAAGCCTTCGAGCATGTCGCGCAAGGGCGCAGGGATGGCTTGGCTCCTTTTGGCCACCGGATCGGCGTACACATAAACCAGCTCGCTCGTGATCAGCAATTCATCGCCCCGAAAAATCGCACCTGCAAAAGTCATGGACGAGTTGCCGATGCGGTCGCAGCGCATGCAGACCTCCAGAAAATCGTCCATTTCGGCGCTGGCGTGGTACTCGACGCTGGCCTTTTTGACGAACAAGTCACCGCCCAGTTGGTGCATGGTCTCGGCGTACGGCATGGCCAGGTTGCGCCAATAGTCGGTCACGGCGGTGTCGAAGTACATCAGGTAATGGCCGTTGAAGACGATTTTCTGCATGTCCACTTCGACCCAGCGCACGCGCATGCGGTGAGAAAAACGGAAGTCCTGGCGTTTCATGGGTTCAACTTTCAAAAGCGTGTTGCAAGGCCTTGCCTGCATCGGCGTGGGCTTGCAGGGCGTCGGGAATGGCACGGCCCATGGTGATGAAGCCGTGAATCACACCCCGGTAAATTTCAAGCTCCACCTGGACACCCGCCATGCGCAGGGTGTCGGCGTAGCGCACGCCCTCATCCACCAGCGGGTCACATTCGGCCAAACCGATCCAGGCAGGGGCCAGACCGCTGTGGTCTGGGGCGTTGCCGGGGGCAAAGCGCCAATCGTCCCGGTCGTGCGCGTCGATGTAGCCGTCAAAAAACCAGTCGATGGTGGCTTTGTCGAGCATGAAGCCCTGGCCAAAGGTGTGGTGCGAAGCGGTGTCTTGGCGAGCACCGCAACCGGGGTAAAACAACAGCTGCAAAGCCAGTGTCAAACCCGCATCTCTTGCCATCAAGGCGCACACGGCGCTGAGCGTGCCACCTGCGCTGTCGCCACCCACCGCCAAACGGCGGCTGTCCAGCCCCAAGGTCTGCCCGTTCTGGTGCAGCCAGTTCAGCGCGTCCCAGCTGTCATGCACGGCGGTCGGAAAGCGGTGCTCGGGCGCAAGGCGGTAGTCCAGCGACACCACGGCGCAGCGGCCTTGGCGAGAGAGTTGGCGGCACAGCACATCGTGGGTGGTGAGGCTGCCCACGGTGAAACCGCCGCCATGGATGTACAGCAGCACCGGCAAAGGCTGATCGCTGTGAGGTGCGTACAGGCGGGCGGGCATGGCGTGGCCGTCGCGCGCGGGAATGGTGAAGTCGTGCACACGGTCCACATGCGGCGCAGGCTGCAGGTCCAGCATGGGACCGCCAATGTCGTAAAACTCCCGCGCTTGGGCAGGCGTCATCGCAGCCATCGGAGGGCGGCCTGCACGTTCAACACGGTCAATCAGGCTGCGTGCGGCGGTGTTCAACAAGGACCGGGGGTTGGTGTGGTGGCTGCTCATGAATGCTCGAAGGGTTGGTGTCTGGGTGTTACCAACGTGACGGCTGGAGGGTCGGGCCGGATGGACAAGGGCACTTCCTGAATCAAAATGGACGTCAATCGTACAACGCCCCAAACACAGGGTCTGATACCTGCTCAAACACCGGAGAACTTGGCATGTCTTTCATCAACTACGTCACCCAGATCCAGATCGACTTTGGCGCCGTGAAGCTGCTGCAAGCTGAATGTGAGCGCGTGGGCATCCGCAAACCGCTGATCGTGACCGACGCGGGGGTCAAAGCTGCAGGGGTGCTGCAAAAAGCCTTGGACGCCCTCCCCGGCTTGCCCGTCACCGTGTTTGACCAGACCCCGTCGAATCCGACCGAGTCGGCCGTGCGTGCGGCGGCAGCCCTTTACAAGGCGCAGGGTTGCGACGGTCTGATCGCGGTCGGAGGCGGCTCGGCCATTGACTGCGCCAAGGGCGTGGCGATCGCCGTCAGCCATGAGGGCCCGCTCAAAACCTACGCCACCATCGAAGGCGGCTCCCTCAAGATCACCGACCGGGTGGCCCCCATCATCGCCGTGCCCACCACCAGCGGCACCGGCAGCGAAGTGGCCCGCGGCGCGATTTTGATTCTGGACGACGGCCGCAAAGTCGGCTTTCACAGCTGGTTCATCGTGCCCAAAGCCGCCATTTGTGACCCCGAACTGACCTTGGGCCTGCCCTCCCTGCTGACTGCTGCCACCGGCATGGACGCGGTGGCACATTGCATGGAAACCTTCATGGCCGCGCCCTTCAATCCGCCTGCAGACGGCATCGCGCTCGATGGCCTCGCTCGGGGCTGGGCCAACATCGAGCGCGCCACGGTCAATGGCCAAGACCGCGAAGCGCGCCTGAACATGATGAGCGCCAGCATGCAAGGCGCCATGGCCTTTCAAAAGGGCCTGGGCTGCGTGCACTCGCTCAGCCACAGCCTGGGCGGTGTCAACCCGCGCCTGCACCACGGCACCTTGAACGCCATGTTTTTGCCAGCGGTGGTGCGCTTCAATGCTTCGGCTGAAAGCGTGCAAAAAGAAAACCGCCTGAACCGCATGGCCCAGGCCATGGGTTTGCAAAGCGGAACGGACATTCCCGACGCCATCCGAGACATGTGCGCCCGTCTGGGCCTGCCCAAGGGGCTGGGGGCCATGGGCGTCACCGAAAGCCTGTTTGATGCCGTGATCACCGGGGCCTTGGCCGACCATTGCCACAAAACCAACCCGCGCATCGCTTCGGCCGAGGAATACCGGGACATGCTGCTGACCAGCCTTTGAATCTGAGCAGGTTCGTCGCGGTGGATCGCTTCGGACTTCAGGTCATTTCATGGCTGGGAATTTTGGCGCCCACATGCACCTCACACCGCGTTTCGGCCAGCTCGACCTGGCGCTGGCGCTCGGCCATTTTTTCCTTTTGCTCGGGCGTGCGCTGGTCGTGGCAGTGGGCGCAGCTGACACCCAGCACATAGTGCGGAGACTGCTTGTCTTGCGCACTCAAGGGCCAGCGGCATGAGCGGCACAACTCATGGTGCCCCATGCCCAGCCCGTGGCCCACGCTCACGCGCTCGTCAAACACAAAGCATTCACCTTCCCAGACGCTTTGCTCGGGCGGGATTTCTTCGAGGTACTTGAGGATGCCGCCTTCGAGGTGGTACACCTCTTCAAAGCCGCGCATTTTCATGAGCGCGGTCGACTTTTCGCAGCGGATGCCACCGGTGCAGAACATGGCCACTTTGGTCTTTTTGCCGGCTTCGCCTTGCAGGTTTTCCTGCGCGTCCAGCCAGGCGGGCAGTTGCACAAAGTTCTTGATGTTGGGGTTGACGGCGCCTTTGAAGGTGCCAATCGCCACCTCGTAGTCGTTGCGGGTGTCGATGACCACCACCTCCGGGTCGGCCAGCAAAGCGTTCCAGTCGGCGGGTTTGACGTATTGGCCCACCGTCTTGTTCGGGTCCAGTTCGGGCACGCGCAAGGTGACGATCTCTTTTTTGAGCTTGACCTTCATGCGGGTGAACGGTGGCTTGGGGCTCCAGGACTCTTTGGGGGCCAGACTGGCCAGGCGCGGATCGGCCCGCAAAAACGCCAGCACGGCGCGGATGCCCGCTTCAGGCCCGGCAATCGTGCCGTTGATGCCCTCATGCGCGAGCAGCAGCGTGCCTTTCACATCGTTGGCCTCGCAGCACGCTTGCAAAGGCGCTTGAAGGTCAACGAAGTCGGGCAAATCGACGAATTTGTAGAGCGCAGCGGTGAGGAAAGGGGTATCGGTCAACATGCCGTGATTATCCACTTTGCCATCGGGGTTATGCCGCATAAGTGGTCAAAACAACGTCAGCCGCTTCATTGCGCAATGGAATCAAGGCTTGGTAAGTGGCACAGGCGTGCCAGTTCTGCGCATCGGCCAAAGAAGGGAAACGGATCACCACGATGTCAGGGTGCGGGTTCACGCCTGAAAAGGATTGAACCTGTTCACCCCGAAACACGAGCTCTCCGCCAAAAGGGACCAAGGTGGCCAAGACTTGTGATCGGTATTGGGCCCATTTTTCGGGCTGTTTCACGGTCATCTGACCGACAACAAAGGCTTGAGACATGCGCACTCCTTACAAAGGTTGAACCATGGAGGCGTTGGGCTTGTGCAACCACTGGCTGAACTCCTCCGCCAATTGCTGGCTGGCAAGGGCCGCCGCATTCCACACCTTGACCCGCCCCGCCAGATCGCGGTCATAGGTCATGAAATCCTTGCGGTCGGGCAGTTTGCCGTTCGGCAGGGTTTTGACCCAGTCGGGGTTGGGGGCCAACACGATGGTGTGGTCCAGAAAAGGGGTGGCGCCATGCCGCCACTTGAGCGCTTTGTCGAGCCAACCCGGCACCACGCTTTTCTGAAAATGGGGGTAGAGCACAATGGACCGATCCGGCCCCTGAGTTGGCGCGGTCCAGTTCAGGTGCAAGTGGTAGTCGGTGATGCCGCCATCCCAATACGCGCCGCTCGGAGCGCCAGGGATGTCGTGCACGGCTTTGAGGGCGAACGGAATAGAGCAGCTCGCTTGCAGCGCGGGCATGAAATTGCCTTCTGTCAGGCTCACCGTTCGGGTGCGGAAGTCTTGTGCGTCAAACGGCAAAGTCGCGCCCTGCCCTGAAAACACCACCCGCTCAAGCCAGCCCCCCAGGGCCCTTCGGTGCACGGCGTTGCTCAAGAAAGCCCCGGCATAGCCCAACGGTGTGCCCAAGGGGTGTTCTCGGTGCAGGAGGTGCCGCCCACGCGAGGTGACGATGTGCAGTTTGTAACGCGGGTGGCTCAGCACCTCGGCGATCCGGCCGCCATAGAAAGCTTGCAGGCTGTGGCCAAAGGCCTCGCTGACCTGCTCGGCGCTCACGCGCTTTTGACCCGGCAGCGGTTCGTAATGCTGGTGGATGTAGTCGTGCTCCAGCCGCTCAAACGCCATCACCGAATTGTTCAGGCACGCCGTGGCCATGCGCCATGCACCAATCGACGCCCCCACCAAGTCCACTTCCTGCTGGCTTTGTGTCAACCACTCACCAAAGATGAAACGGTCCAGAGGACCAAGGATCAGCCCTTTGGGTCCACCCGCCGCACCCGGGATGACGCCAATGTGCTCGGGCCGCAAACCGTGTTCGCGCATATGGGCCAGGGCCTTGGAGCCAGCGTGGATGTGGAGGGCTTGCATGGGCTTTACTTTTTGAGGCCCTGCAGTTTGGCAAAGGCGCTGGCCATGGCCGAGCCTGTGCCAGCGGGTGGCGAGGTGTAGCCCCCACCTGATCCGCCGCCGCGCTGGCGGTTGTCGCGCCCTGCCCCTTCAAACTTGTTGTCGCGTGGGCCATCGCGTCTGGCGGGCGCAGCGTCCAGTTTCATGGTCAGGCTGATGCGCTTGCGGGCCACATCGACCTCCAGCACCTTCACCTTGACGATGTCGCCGGTCTTGACCACTTCGCGGGCGTCGCTCACGAACTTGTTGGCCAACTGGCTCACATGCACCAAACCGTCCTGGTGCACTCCCAAATCGACAAAGGCGCCAAACTGGGCCACGTTGCTCACGGTGCCTTCCAGGGTCATGCCTTCTTTCAGGTCTTTGATGTCTTCCACGCCATCGGCCAGTCGCGCCACCTTGAAGTCAGGGCGCGGGTCGCGGCCGGGTTTTTCCAGCTCACCCAGGATGTCCTGGATGGTGATCGCGCCAAACTTGTCGCTCACAAAGAGCTCGGGGCGCAGGGTTTTGAGCACATCGCTGCGGCCCATGATCTCCTGAACCGGCTTGCCGGTCTTGACGATGATCTGCTCGACCACCGGATAGGTTTCAGGGTGCACGCCGGTCATGTCCAGTGGGTTGTCACCGCCACGGATGCGCAAAAAGCCGGCGCTTTGCTCAAAAGTCTTGGCCCCCAGGCCCGTGACTTTCAGCAAATCCTGACGCGTCTTGAACACGCCATTGGCATCGCGCCAGCGCACCACAGCCTTGGCCACACTGCCCGACAAGCCCGACACGCGGGTGAGCAAGGGGACGCTGGCCGTGTTCAGGTCCACGCCCACCGAGTTCACGCAGTCTTCGACCACCGCGTCCAGGGTTTTGGCCAGCTCGCTTTGGTTCACGTCGTGCTGGTATTGACCCACGCCAATCGCTTTGGGGTCGATCTTGACGAGTTCTGACAGCGGGTCTTGCAGGCGGCGGGCAATGGAGGCGGCGCCGCGCAAGCTCACATCCACGTCGGGCATTTCCTGGCTGGCGAATTCGCTGGCGCTGTAAACAGAAGCACCCGCTTCGCTGACCACCACTTTTTGAATGTCCACCCCATCGCGCAGGCGGGCCAGTTGCTTGATCAGGTCACCCGCCAGTTTGTCGGTCTCGCGGCTGGCGGTGCCGTTGCCAATGGCGATCAGGTTGACGTTGTGCTTTTCGCACAGCTTGGCCAGGGTCAAAAGCGAGCCCTCCCAGTCCTTGCGCGGCTCGTGCGGGTACACCGTGGCCGTGTCCACCAGCTTGCCGGTGGCATCGACCACCGCCACCTTCACACCAGTGCGGATGCCCGGGTCCAGGCCCATGACCACGCGAGGACCAGCGGGTGCGGCCAGCAGCAGGTCACGCAGGTTGTCACTGAACACCTTGATGGCGACTTTTTCGGCCTCTTCGCGCAGGCGGGCAAACAAATCCCGTTCGGTGGACAGGCTGAGCTTGACGCGCCAGGTCCAGGCCACGCACTTGCGGATCAGGTCATCGCTTGGGCGAGCCGCATGGCTCCAGCCCAGGTGCATGGCGATCTTGCCTTCGGCGATGCTGGGTTTGCCTGGCTCGGGCTCCACGGGAAGCACCAACTTGGCGTCCAGCATTTCCAGCGCACGGCCACGGAACACGGCCAAAGCCCGATGCGAAGGTACACGGCCAATCGGCTCGTCGTAGTCAAAGTAATCGCGGAACTTGGCCACATCCGCATTGTTTTCGTCCTTGCCGTCGGCCAGCTTGCTTTTGAACAGGCCTTCGTTCCACAGCCATTCGCGCAGCGCCTGCACCAGTGAAGCATCTTCGGCCCAGCGCTCGGAGAGCAAATCGCGCACACCGTCCAACACGGCGGCGGTGGTGGTGAAGTCAGCGCCTTCAATGGCGCCCGCAGCCAGCACAAAGGCTTGAGCTTCGGCGTGCGGATCGAGCGTGGGGTCGGCAAACAGCTTGTCTGCGAGGGGCTCCAGCCCGGCTTCGCGGGCGATCATGCCCTTGGTGCGGCGCTTGGGCTTGAAGGGCAGGTAAATGTCTTCCAGTTCTTGCTTGGTCGCCGCAGTGTCGATGGCGGCCAACAACTCGGGCGTCATCTTGCCCTGCTCGGTGATGCTCTTGATGACGGCTGTCCGTCGGTCTTCCAGCTCTCGAAGGTAGCCCAAACGCGACTCCAGCTCGCGCAGCTGGATGTCGTCGAGGCCTCCAGTCACTTCTTTGCGGTAACGGGCGATGAAGGGGACGGTGGCACCACCGTCCAGCAATTCCACAGCGGCTTTGACTTGTTCAGGGCGGATCCGAATTTCAGAGGCCAGCTGGGCCAGGATTTTCTGCATGTTTCAGATCGCAAGGGTGAAAGAAAGGTGGCGAGTTTGCCACATGGACAAGGACCTGGAGAGACGTCTCCCCGCCAAGAGAACTCCTCTGAAATATTCAAAATGTTAAATTTATCAAAATGAATTATTTTTGAGTGATTTGACGCCCCACCCGCATTGCAAAACTGTAAACTTCATCGAAATTGATAAAACAATTAAGTTAATTGATTTTGATGTTTACATGGATGAAGGGCAGGTGCAAGATGATCCCGAAATCATGCCATCGGCTGTGCTTTTGGTTTGTGCTGACTTTGTTGACAGGGTGCCAAACAATGGATGGCGGTGTCATCGCCGCGTCCGAATTTGAAAAATTCACGCCCAAATCGGTCGACAAACGCATCATGAAAGAAGTGAAACTGCGTTGGGAGGTGCGTGAAGATGTCGCCCAGTTTTGCGCCAAGTCCATTGGCATGGGCCGTGAGCAAGCCTTCATCACCCCCCCAGTGGCCTGTGCGGTCTGGCATGTGGCCAGCAAAGAGTGTGTGATCGTCACGGGCACCCGAACCACCCATGTGGCTTTGGGCCATGAAGTGCGTCACTGCTTTGAAGGCCACTTTCACAAGTGAGTTTTGTCACTCACCCGCAAAAGCGCAAGCCGATCAAGCAGATCGCAAAGCTTGCCTCAAGCCTTGACCGAGTTCAGGCTTGGCGGCAAAGGGATCAGGGGGGTTGACGCCCATGACAATGGCTTCCATACGGCTTTGCACATTACCCAAAGCTTGCGGGTGGCTGTAAATGTAAAACTGGCCACTGGCCACAGCGTCAAACACCTTTTGAGCGACATCCGCAGCAGACACTTTGCCACTGCCCACAGCTTTGTCACTTTGCGCTTGTCCGATCAACTGGCTGGCCGTGGGTTTTTCGGCAGGCAAGTCTGCCGGGCGGTTTCGGTGACTTTGGCTGATGCCGGTAGGCACGAAATAGGGGCACAAGACACTGGCGCTGACTTGATCACTCACCAACTGCAAGTCCTGGTACAAGGTTTCGGTCAATGACACCACAGCGTGCTTGCTCACGTTGTAAATGCCCATGTTGGGGGGCGTGAGCAAACCGGCCATGCTGGCGGTGTTCACGATGTGGCCCTGGTAAGCCGGATCGGCTTTGGCCGCTTCGAGCATCATGGGCGTGAACAGGCGAACGCCATGCACAACACCCCACAGGTTGACACCCAGCACCCACTCCCAATCGGCGACCGAGTTTTCCCACACCAGGCCCCCTGCTCCCACGCCAGCGTTGTTGAACACCAAGTGCGGTGCGCCAAAGCGTGCTTTGACATCGGCCGCCAATTGCGCCATGGCTTGCGCATTCGACACGTCGACCTTGCGGGCCAGCACCTGAATGCCCTGGGCTGTCATTTCGGCTTCGGCTTTGTCCAAGGCATCTTGCTGCACATCGACCAACACCAGGTTCATGCCCAGTTTGGCACCGATGCGGGCGCATTCCAGGCCAAAGCCGGAACCGGCACCTGTGAGCACGGCGGTTTTGCCTTTGAAGTTCTCGATCATGGGGAAACCTTTTTCAATGTGAACCCGACGCGCGGGAAATGGACGTGGACGGTGCCCGCGCGTTCGTCGTTGCGGCGCAGGGTGTAACGGGTGCGGGTGGCGGCCACCAACTCACCCTCGGATGGCTCGAGGCCAAAGTGGTCGGCTGCGATCGCCACCTGACTGCCCAAGGCGATGCCATGCTCGTCTTGGAAGACCTCGCCTGGCACAGACGCAGGGGTTGACCGGTGGGCGGCTTGCAAGGCTTCTTCGGCGCTGCATGGGTCGGGTATGCCGTGACCGATGGCTTTCATGCGGGCCATCCAGCTTTTGACATCGGGGGTGGCGTCCAAAATGCCCGCCAAAGGTGGCGTGCGCTCTTGGGTGAACCACAGCGGGTGGTAAGCCGCAAAGTCGGCCACACAGGGCTGTGCGCCAAACAGGAAATCCTGGCCGCCCAGGAGGCTGGCGATGCGCTGCAGGTAAATTTTGTAAGTGGCGCCCGCATCCGCCGACGCCATGCGCGGCGCACCTGCCCGCATGGCGGCGCGATCGGCCACAAAGGCCTGCACGCCTTCGGCGGGTGCCCCCGCAAAAACCTGCGCCACGCCCGCAGGCTGGAAATTCCAGGCCATGGACGCGGTAAACAAGGCGCTGTCGGCCCACTGCGCCACGATGGGTGCAGCAGCTTTGACCTTTTCTGGCGCGATGGAGGGTGTGGGTGCCAGCTGCTCCAAAACTTCACAGATGAGTGCCGTGTCACAGTAAATGTCCGCGCCGATTTGCAAAACCGGGGTTTTGCGGTAACCGCCTGTGAGCGCCGTGAGGTCTGGCTTGGGCATGATCATCGGGATGAAAACGCTCTTCCAGGCCAATTGCTTGTAGCCCAGAATCAGGCGCACCTTCTCGGCAAAAGGCGAGCTCGGGTAGTGGTGCAGGATCAACTCAGACATGCAGGACTTCAGATCAGCTTCACCAGTTGCTTGCCAAAGTTTTTGCCTTTGAGCAGGCCCAGAAAAGCTTCGGGCGCGGCGGCCAGACCTTGGGCCACGGTTTCTCGGGGCCTCAGCTTGCCGATGCCCACCAGGGTGCCCAGCTCCTGCAGGGCCTCGGGCCAGACTTCCATGTGCTCACTGACAATGAAACCTTCGATCTTCATGCGATTGACCAGAATCAGGGCCGGGTTGGCCATGGGCAAAGGCGCGCCATCATAGCCTGCGATCATCCCGCACACCGCGATGCGGGCAAAGGCATTGGTGCGCAGCATCACCGCATCGAGCACCATGCCACCCACGTTTTCAAAATGGCCGTCAATGCCGTTCGGACAAGCCTCACGCAATGCTTTGGACAGCGAGAGGTAGTCCTTGTGCTCCTTGTAGTCAATGCAGGCATCAAAGCCCAACTCTTTGACCACGTAGTCGCATTTGTCTTTGCCCCCGGCAATGCCGACCACGCGGCAGCCGCGGGCCTTGGCCAATGCACCGAAAGCGCTGCCGACCGCACCGCTGGCGGCACTCACCGTGACGGTTTCGCCCGCTTTGGGGGCGATGATCTTGACCAAGCCATACCACGCCGTGACGCCGGGCATGCCCACCGCGCCCAAGTAATGCGACAGGGGCACATGGGTGGTATCGACCTTGCGCAAGGCACCGATGACGGTGGCATCGACCACGCTGTACTCTTGCCAGCCGCCCATGCCAACGACCTGGTCACCCGCCTTGAATTTGGGGTGACGGCTGTCCACCACCTCACCCACGGTACCCCCGATCATGACTTCACCCAGTGGCTGTGGAACAGCGTAACTTTTGCTTTCGTTCATGCGGCCACGCATATAAGGGTCCAGGCTCAGGTAATGGTGACAGACCAGAACTTGGCCGTCCTGTAAATCGGGCAAGGCCAATTCCACCATTTTGAAATTGGCTGCTGTGGCCTCCCCCTGAGGACGGTTGTCGAGAACAATGCGGTGGTTGATGGGCATGAATGGCTCCGTGTCAATGAATAAAAGGTTGAGAAAATCAGTCGGTCGCAGGTGACGATGAGGCCCGCCTGGCCACGTATTTGAAGGTGCCCGTGGCATGCGCGCAAAGCTGTCCGTCGCTGTCGAAAACCTTGCCTTCGGTGAATGCCATGCTGCGTGTGCGGTGCAGCAGCTGCCCCTTGGCCTGAAGTGCCTGCCCTGCAGGCACTTTGGCTGGGCGCATGAAACTGGTTTTCATCTCGATGGTGACCACGCCCATGTCTTGCTCAACGCTGCGTGCTGCAGTGGCCATGACCACATCCAGCAGGGTCATCACCGCGCCACCGTGGGTCACGTCAAAAGAGTTCAGGTGGTGGGCCAAAGGCACATAGCGCAGTTCAGAATGGCCGCCCTCGAACTTCTCCATGGTGAAGCCCAAGTGGTCCACAAACGGGATCACGGCGCCAAAAGGGATGCTCATGTTAGGGCCTTGGCCTTGATCAGCCGCCGATGATGGCACTGACACCACCATCCACTGCCAACCACTGACCGGTGATGTGCTTGCCCGCATCTGACGCGAACAACAGGGTCAGTCCCTTGAGGTCTTCGTCATCGCCCAAACGGCGAAGGGGGGCACCTTGGGCCATTTTGTCGGCCCCCAGTTGGGCCAGCAGGCCGTGCGTCATTTTGCTGGGGAAAAAGCCTGGGCAAATGGCGTTGACGGTGATGCCGTATTCGCCCCACTCGCCCGCCAGCGCGCGGGTGAAGTTGACCACCGCGCCTTTGGAGGTGTTGTACGCGATGGTCTTCATCTCGGACGGGTTGCCCGCCAAACCGGCGATCGAGGCGATGTTGACGATGCGGCCTTTGCCACGCGGAATCATGCACAACTTGGCCACCTCTTGAGCCAGAATGAAATAGCCTCGCACATTGAGGTTCATCACCTTGTCCCAAGCGGTCAAAGGGTGGTCTTCGGCAGGCGCCCCCCAAGTGGCACCGGCATTGTTGACCAGGATGTCGATGGGGCCCATGCGCTCGACAGTCTCCGCGGCCAGACGACGGATGTCTTCTTCTTTGGCGCAGTCTGCAGCGATCCAGCGTGCGTCGATGCCAGCAGCTTGCAACTCGGCTGCGGCTTCTTCCAGGTCAGCGGCTTTGCGCGAGCTGAGCATGATCTTGGCCCCGGCCTCACCCAGCGCGTGTGCCATTTGAAGACCCAGACCACGTGAGCCACCGGTCACCAGGGCCACTTGGCCCGTCAAATCAAAAAGTTGTTGAATGGTGCGAGGCATCTGTCAGTCCTTGGGTTCGATGATGAAATCCATGCAGCGGCGTTCTTTGACCACCGCTTTCATGAAGGGTTTGATCGCCACATGATCGGGGTGTTGCTGGTAAGACGCTAGCACCTGCGCGTCATCGACCAACATGTGCAGCACGAGGTCATTGGTGCAGTCCATGCCCGGTGTGGACGTGGCCACTTCAAAAACGCGGATGCCGGGCACCACTTGGGCGCATGACAAAAGCAAAGCCTGCGCCTTGGCCAGGTTGGTGGCTTTGTCCGCCCCTTCGGCATGGTCGTGCAAGGACCACATGACAATGTGTCTGAGCATCAAAAGGCTTCCTCGGACAAGTCAGCGCAGGTGCTGTCGCGGCTGCGCACCACATTGAGCCAGGCACCGATCTTGGGCAATTCATAACGGTAAAAAAACCGGCATGCTGCTTTGCGGCCTTGTGCCGCGGGGCTGTTGTCATTGACCTGGCTGTGCGCCACATCGAGCCAAATCCAGGCGATCACTGTGTGACCAAAGGCCTGCAGATAGGGCACGGCGTTGGCCAAGGCCTGGGCGGGCTCGGCGCCGTCCCACGCCTGCTGTGTCGCTTGGCCAATTTGCTTCAAGGCATCGCGCAAAGCGGCGGATTCGGGGCCCCAAGTAGCTTGTGCCTGGGTGGCCGTGGCCAGCATTCGGTCTGCCAACAGCTGCAGGCCGCGGCCTTTTTCCATCAACACCTTGCGCCCCAGCAGGTCCATGGCCTGGATGCCGTGGGTGCCTTCATGGATCATGTTCAGGCGGTTGTCGCGCCAATATTGCTCCACCGGAAAGTCCCGGGTGTAGCCGTAGCCACCGTGGATCTGGATCGCCAGGCTGTTGGCCTCCAGACACCACTCGCTGGGGAAACTCTTGACGATGGGCGTCAGCACCTCAAGAAGCAAACGTGCGACATCGGCATCTTCGGGAGCACCGGTGTGCTGTTCGTCCACCAAGCGTGCACAGTACAAGGCCAAGGCCAGGGCGCCTTCGCTGTAGGCTTTTTGTGCGAGCAGCATGCGCTTGATGTCCGCATGCTCGATGATGCGCACCTGAGGTTGACTGGCGTCTTTGCCCCCCGCCCCCGAGGGCCTGCCTTGCGGGCGGTTCTTGGCGTAATCCAGGCTGGCGTAGTAACCCGCCATGCCCAACATGGTGGCCGCCATGCCCACACCGATGCGGGCTTCGTTCATCATGTGGAACATGCACTTGAGGCCCTCCCCTGCTTGGCCGACAAGGTAGCCTATGGCACCGGACTGCCCACGCACCGGGTACTTGCCTTCACCAAAGTTCAGCAAGGTGTTGGTCGTGCCCCGCCATCCGCACTTGTGGTTCAGGCCCGCGAGAGCAACATCGTTGCGCTCTCCGGTCAGATGGCCCTGTGCGTCAACCAGTTTCTTGGGCACGATGAACAGGGAAATGCCCCGCACGCCAGGCACCAGTTGGCCGTTGGCATCTGGAATTTTGGCCAATACCAGGTGGATGATGTTCTCCGACAGTTCGTGCTCGCCCGAAGAAATCCACATCTTGTTGCCCTTCAGGCGGTAACGCGCCCCCAAAGGATCGGATTCAAAGTCAGCGCCATCGGGCGTGGCGCGCGTGGTGACATCGCTGAGCGAGGAGCCTGCCTGGGGCTCACTCAGGCACATGGTGCCCGAAAATCGCCCGTTGAATTCATTGGCAGCAAAGACTTGTTTTTGCAGGTCTGTGCCATGCACCATCAACAAATTGGCGTTGCCGCTGGTCAGCATGCCCGAACCAATGCTGACCGAGGCCATGGCAAAAAAAGCATTGGCTGCGGCTTCGACCGTGTAGGGCAATTGCATGCCACCGATCTCGTAATCTTGCGCCGCACTGAGCATGCCGGATTCGGCATAGGCCTTGTAGGCCTCGTGAGTGGCTTGGGGCAATATGACCTTTTCACCGTCAAAGTGGGGCTCTTGGGTGTCCACCAGGCGGTTGAAGGGGGCGTATTTTTCCCGTGCAATGCGTTCGCAGGTGTCCAGCACCGCGTCAAAGGTTTCACGCGAGTGGTCGGCAAAACGCGCACGACCTTGGAGTGTCTCCACCTTCAGCCAATCGTGGAGCAGGAAATCAACGGTGGGGCGCAAGCTCATGACAATCAGTCTCTTCCAATTGAAAAAGGGCAAGAGACATCATGCCCCCTGCCCCTGTTCGCATCAGCCATCCAGGCGACAGCCAATGCCGTTCACTCTCACAGCACTTCAAAAATACCGCAAGCGCCCATGCCGCCGCCGATGCACATGGTCACGGCCACACGTTTGGCGCCACGGCGTTTGCCTTCGATCAGTGCATGGCCTGTCAGGCGTTGGCCCGACACGCCGTAAGGGTGGCCCACCGCAATCGCGCCACCGTTCACGTTCAAACGGTCGGCTGGGATGCCCAGCTTGTCGCGGCAATACAGCACCTGGACAGCAAAGGCCTCGTTCAGTTCCCACAAATCGATGTCATTGACGGTCAGACCCAACCGGGCCAGCGCTTTGGGCACGGCATAAACCGGGCCGATGCCCATTTCATCGGGTTCGCAGCCCGCCACGGCAAAGCCGAGGAATCGACCCAGTGGCTTGAGACCGCGTTGCTCGGCCAGCTTTTCATCCATCAGCACACACGCGCCCGCGCCGTCCGAAAACTGGCTGGCGTTGCCTGCAGAGACCAAACCGCCAGGCAGCGCTGAACGCAGGCCGCTGATGGCTTCCAGTGTGGTGCCCTCTCGCAAACCTTCGTCTTTGCTCACCGTCACTTGTTTGGTGGTCATGCCCATGACCTTGTCCGCCACACCGGCGGTCACGGTGATGGGGGCGATTTCAGCGTCAAACAAGCCAGCTGCTGCGGCTGCACAGGCTTTTTGCTGGCTGGCGGCGCCGTATTCGTCCATGCGATCGCGACCGATTTTGTAGCGCTTGGCCACCTGCTCGGCAGTTTGCAGCATGTTCCAGTAAATTTCGGGCTTCATCTTGGCCAGCGCCAAATCCTGCAGCATGTGGGTATTCATCTCCTGCTGAACGCAAGAGATGCTTTCGACGCCACCCGCCACATAGACCTGTCCTTCTCCCGCGATGATGCGCTGAGCAGCCAAGGCAATGGTTTGAAGACCTGAAGAGCAAAACCGGTTGACGGTCATGCCCGACACGGAAATGGGCAAGCCAGCTTTGAGCGCGATCTGGCGGGCGATGTTGGCCCCGGTGGCGCCTTCGGGGTTGGCACAACCCATGATCACGTCTTCAACCTCGGCGGCATCGATGCCTGCGCGGGCCACAGCGTGTTGCACCGCATGGCCCCCAAGGGTGGCGCCATGGGTCATGTTGAAAGCGCCTTTCCAGCTCTTGGCCAAAGGGGTGCGCGCGGTAGAAACGATGACAGCATTTGTCATGATGGAACCTTTCAAAATGGAAACCGGTCATCCACCAGTTTCCGGACACGGATGAATCAGCTGAACGATTTGCCTTCGGCCACCAGGCGCGCCAGCAATGGAGCGGGTTGCCAGAATTGGGCGTCGTCGTGCGGGTTTTGGGCAAATCGCTTCATGGATTCGGCCACGTTGAACAGGCCCACGGTGTCGGCGTAATTCATGGGTCCCCCGCGCCAGAACGGGAAACCGTAGCCGGTGATGTAGACCATGTCGATGTCACTGGCCTTGCTGGCGATGCCCTCTTCCAGGATGTGACACGCCTCGTTGACCAATGAATACACCAAGCGCTGGACGATTTCTTCGTCCGAAATCTTGCGCGGGGTGATGCCCAATGCAGCGCGGTGCTTTTCGATCATCTCAACCACCACGGTGCTGGGGATCGCATCACGCTTGCCCGCTTGGTAGTCGTACCAGCCTGCACCGGTCTTTTGACCATAACGACCCATTTCACACAGCAAATCCGCGGTTTTGCTGTATTTCATGTTGGGCTTTTCCTGGTAACGGCGTTTGCGGATGGCCCAGCCGATGTCATTGCCTGCCAAATCGCCCATGCGGAAAGGTCCCATGGCAAAACCGAATTTCTCGACCGCTTTGTCCACCTGAGCCGGTGTGCAACCTTCTTCGATCAGGAAGCCTGCCTGGCGGCTGTACTGCTCGATCATGCGGTTGCCGATGAAGCCATCGCAGACCCCTGACACCACCGAAGTTTTCTTGATCTTTTTGCCAATGGCCATCACGGTGGCCAAGACATCCTTGCCAGTTTTTTCACCGCGCACCACTTCCAGCAACTTCATCACATTGGCGGGGCTGAAGAAGTGCATGCCAATCACATCTTGCGGGCGCTGGGTGAACAAGGCGATCTTGTTGACGTCCAGCGTCGAGGTGTTGGTGGCCAAAATGGCACCGTGCTTCATGACGGCGTCGAGTTTCTTGAACACCGCTTCTTTCACGCCCATTTCTTCGAAAACGGCTTCGATGACCAAATCGGCTTGGCCAATGTCGTCATAGCTCAGCGTGGTGGACAACAGCGCCATGCGCTCGTCGTATTTTTCCTGCTTGAGTTTGCCTTTTTTGACTTGGGCCTCATAGTTCTTGCGGATGGTGGCCACACCGCGATCGAGCGCATCTTGCTTCATCTCGAGCATCTTGACCGGGATGCCCGCATTGAGGAAGTTCATCGAGATGCCACCGCCCATGGTGCCTGCGCCAATGACGGCAACGGATTTGATGTCACGCTTGGGGGTGTCTTCTGGCACATCCGGGATCTTGGATGCTGCACGATCGGCCATGAAAATATGACGCAGTGCGCGGCATTCTGGGGTCCACATCAAATTGATGAAGATTTCACGCTCGAAGACCATGCCGTCTTCAAACTTCTTCTTGGTGGCGGCCTCCACCGCATCCACGCATTTGGCTGGCGCTGGCAGGTTTTTGGCCATGCCTTTGACCATGTTGCGGGCGAACTGAAAGTAAGCATCTCCTTGGGGGTGCTTGCATGGCAGGTTGCGCACCAAAGGCAAAGGTGAACCGTCGGCATGCGCCGCTGCCACTTTTTTGGCCATGGCCATCGCCTCGTCGGCCAAGGATTCTGCAGATTGGGCCATGGCATCGAACAGCTTTTGGCCAGGCAACATGGCCAGCATCTCGCTCTTGATGGCTTCGCCGCTGACGATCATGTTGAGCGCTGGCTCAACCCCAATGACGCGGGGCAAACGCTGCGTGCCACCGGCACCGGGGATCAGACCCAGTTTGACTTCGGGCAATGCAATGGAAGTTCCCGGCGCTGCAATGCGGTAATGGCAGCCCAAAGCCAATTCCAGGCCTCCCCCCATGGCCACCGAATGGATGGCGGCAACCACAGGCTTGGACGAGTTTTCGCATGTTCGGATCACGCTGAGCAAATTCGGTTCTTGCAGGGCCTTGGGCGAGCCGAATTCACGGATATCAGCACCGCCCGAAAATGCTTTGCCTGCACCGGTGATGACGATGGCTTTGACCGAGGGGTCAAGGTTGGCTTTTTCCAAGCCACTGGTGATGCCCACGCGTGTGGACAACCCCAAACCGTTGACTGGCGGATTCATCAATGTGATCACCGCAACATCACCGTGGACTTTGTATTCAGCTGTCATGCTGGAGTTCCTTAGAGAGATAAATTAAAAAAGAACGACCGTTCGTTTTTTTGCATTGTAGACAGAAATCAAGGGCGCGCCAAAATAAATTTTGACGCCCCTGAGACCCCAACTGGCTGAGGCGGTCAAACCTCGAGCCACTCCTTGCGGATGTAGCTGTTGGCGCGCAATTCGTCGGGTGTCCCCTCGAAAACGATGCTGCCATGACCCATGACCAATGCACGGTCCGAAATGTTCATGGCGATCGTCAATTTTTGTTCGATCAACAAAACGGACACCCCCCGCGACTTCAAGCTTTGGAAGAATTGGCCCACCAATTCGACAATTTTGGGCGCCAAACCTTCGGTCGGCTCATCAATGATGATGAGATCGGGGTCGCCCATCAGGGTTCGACACAAGGTGAGCATTTGTTGCTCACCTCCAGAAAGCACACCCGCTTCGGTATGCTCTCGCTCTTTCAAACGCGGAAACATGTTGAACATGTCGTCAAATGACCATCGGCCATTTTGACCGCTGCGCTTTTGCCCGAGCTGCAGGTTCTGATGCACGGTCAATTTGGGAAAAATCTCTCGGTTTTCAGGCACATACCCCAAACCTTCATGGGCAATCTCAAAAGCCTTTTTGCCTTGAATCGACTGACCTTTCCAGTCGATACGGCCCTGGCATTCAACCAAGCCCATGATGGCCTTGGCGGTGGTGGACCGCCCCGAACCATTGCGGCCCAGCAAGGCCACAATCTCACCGGGTGCCACCTCAAAATTGACGCCATGCAAAACATGGCTCTTGCCGTAGTAAGCGTGCAGGTTTTCAATCTTCAACATCAGTGGGCTCCTGCTTGACTGTCAGCCACAGGTGAACCCAAGTAGGCTTCCTGGACTTTGGGGTTGGCTCGGACCGCCTCAGGTGTGTCAAATGCGATCACCTCACCGTAAACCACCACCGCGATTTTGTCGGCCAAGCCAAACACCACCCCCATATCGTGCTCAACCGTCAAAAGGGTTTTGCCCACGGTGACTTCCTTGATGAGTTGGATGAAACGGGAGGTTTCGCTTTTGCTCATGCCGGCAGTGGGTTCGTCCAGCAAAATCACATCGGCACCACCCGCAATCGTCACGCCAATCTCGAGTGCCCTTTGTTCGGCATACGTCAGATTCATGGCCAAGACATCGCGTTTTTTGTCCAGGTGGATCATGTCGAGCAGTTCATCCGTGCGGTCATTGGCATCCTTGAGGCCGGACAGAAACTTCATGAAGGTGTACTTGTAGCCCAGACTCCACAGCACAGCACAACGCAAATTTTCAAAAACACTCAACTTGGGAAAGATGTTCGTGATCTGAAAACTGCGCGACAAACCCATGCGGTTGATCTCGTAGGGCGTCTTGTTTTGGATGCGTTGTCCGTTGAGCAAAATATCCCCGGACGTTGGTCCAAAACGACCACTGATCAAATTGAACAAGGTCGATTTGCCTGCACCATTGGGGCCGATGACCGCGACGCGCTCTCCCGCGTTGACCGCCAAATCCACACCACGGATGATTTCGGTCTTGCCGAAATTCTTGCGTACATCCCTGAGTTCAAGGGCGTAACTCATACAGCGGTCTCCCTGCGTTTGATTTCTTTTTCAATTTCGGTCTGGATCTCACCCCAATCACGTGCAAATTGGCGTCGGGCCAGCTCAAACAGACCCAATCCGGTGAGCATCACAAAGGCCGAACCGAACCAACTGTCCAGACCTTTGGCGTTCAAGGTGGTGCCCATGAATTTCACCGTGTCGCCCAGCGCGGAATTGAGCTGCAGGTGGTAAACCATTTCGATCATGGCCCCGGCGCCCGCCAACATGACCAAGGCCGTCAAGCCCAAGGCCAGGTAACTGGTCCAGATTTGACGAAGCTTGCCAAATTTGGCGACGCGCAAATTCATCATGATCAAACTGGCAATGCCACCTGGGGCATACATCACCATGAACAAGAAGATCAAACCCAGGTAAAGCAGCCAGGCCTTGGTCAACTCAGACAACAACACAAAGGCAATGATCATCAAAATGCCGCCGATGATGGGTCCGAAAAAGAAGGTCGCGCCACCCAAAAATGTGAACAGCAAGTAGGCACCGGATCGGGCCGCACCCACCACCTCAGCGGTCACGATTTCAAAGTTGAGCGCCCCCAAACCGCCCGCAATGCCGGCGAAAAAGCCCGAGATGATGAAGGCGGTGTAACGAACACGCTGCGTGTTGTATCCAATGAATTCCACGCGCTCGGGGTTGTCGCGCACAGCATTGAGGATGCGACCCAAGGGTGTCTGGGTGAACGCGTACATCAGCGCGACACACACAAAGGTGTAAACCGCAATCAGGTAATAAACCTGGATTTGCTGAGCGAAGGTGATGCCAAAGAATGGCTCCCCTGTCACGCGGTTTCCTGAAACCCCGGCCTCGCCGCCAAAGAACTCTGAAAACATCAGCGACATGGCAAACACCAACTCCGCCACACCCAAAGTGATCATGGCAAAGGGCGTGCCCGACTTGCGGGTGGTCACCCAACCGAGCAAGATCGCAAAACCCATTCCGGCCAAGCCCCCGACGATGGGAATCAAACTCACCGGAATATGGAGTTTGCCGCCCGTGACGGCATTCAGGGCATGAATGGCCATGTAAGAGCCCAGGCCTGTGTAGACCGCATGGCCAAAACTGAGCATACCGCCCTGACCCAGCAGCATGTTGTAGGACAGACAGGCAATGATGGCGATGCCCATTTGGGCCAACATGGTGATGGACAAATTGCTGGTGAACATCAAAGGAGCGAACACCAGCAGCAATGCAAATGTGCTCCAGATGACCCAGCGGCCAACGTTGTAAGGTTTGAATTTGTAAACAGCAGCCATGTCTTATCCCTCGCGCGTACCCAAGAGGCCCTTGGGCCGGAAAATCAGGATCAAGACCAGGAACAGATAGGGCAAGATCGGTGCCACCTGCGAAATGGTGAGTTTTGCGAAAGAGTTTTCCTGGGTGGCGGCTGACAAAGCCCAGCCCATGTCTTTGGCCAAAGTCAAGAACGAGTAATCAATGGCGACGGCAAAAGTCTGGATCACACCGATCAAAATCGAGGCCAGAAAAGCCCCGGACAGCGAACCCATTCCCCCCACCACCACCACCACGAAAATCACCGAACCGACGGTGGCGGCCATGGCAGGCTCAGTGACAAAGGTGCTGCCACCGATGACGCCGGCCAATCCGGCCAAACCAGTACCCGCACCAAACACCAACATGAACACGCGGGGCACGTTGTGTCCTAAAGCCTCCACCATTTCGGGGTGCGTCAATGCCGCTTGAATCACCAAACCAATGCGGGTGCGGGTCAAGAGCAACCACAAGGACAACAACATCAAGATCGCCACCAGCATCATGAAACCGCGTGTGGCAGGAAACGGTGAACAAATCAGGCGAACAGATGCATCGGCAGCCGTGCAGGCTTCAGCAGGCGCCGCGCCCCATACAAAACTGAGACCATCGACCGAATGGTTGATCAGGGTGAAAGCCGAGCTGCGCAAAATTTCTGGCGGGGGAAATTCCACGGCCGTGCGCCCCCACACCAGTTGCACCAGTTCCAACAACACATAGGACAAGCCGAACGTCACCAACAACTCGGGGACATGGCCAAAGGGATGGACCTTGCGCAAGGTCAGGCGTTCAAAGACGGCGCCAAGCCCCCCTACGAGCAAAGGAGCGATCAACAGCGCCGGCCAAAAACCAATCCAGCCAGACAGCGTGTAGCCAAAATAGGCACCCACCATGTAGAAACTGGCATGGGCAAAATTGAGAACCCCCATCATGCTGAAAATCAGCGTCAGACCAGAGCTGAGCATGAAGAGCAACAGTCCGTAACTGAGACCGTTGAGCATGGAGATGATGAAAAACTCCATAACAAACTTTCCAGACCTTCGAGGGTCTAACTGCGTTACCGAAAGTGGGTCATGACAGGCCAGACCCGGTGAAGCAACAAAAAATCAAAAAAAAGACCCGATGAACAGCCGTTGATCGGGTCTCGACCCGGCTGGCAAGGCGATGACGCGCGGTCAGCACCTGGCCCAGCCGAATGTTGAGGGCGCTCCGAATCAGCCAGGACGCTTCATCTGGCAGCTGGTGGGCGTGCTGGAGATGAAGGAGGGGAATTCGCGTACGGGCGCCAAGGTCATGCCGGTGTTTTCAGGGCTGTAGGGGAACTTCTTGTCCGCTTTTTGCCAGACCGTCATCCACAGCGGTTGCTGCAATTGATGGTCCAGTCTGCGCATCTGAACTTCACCGTGGTAGCTCTTGAAGGTCAAACCAGACAATGCCGCTGCCACTTTGACCGGATCGGTCGATTTGGCCTTGGCCATGGCCTCACCCAGAGCGCTGTAGATCGAAATCACAGAGCCTGTGTAGAAGTCGTCGTTGAACTTTTGCTTGAACTCGGCCATCCACTTGCCCATGTCACCACCCATGTTGTAGTGGTTGTAAGAAATCTGGAAAACACGGCCTGCACCGCCTTGTCCCAGGGCAGTTGGCGTGCCCGTCACACCGGTGTAATAGGTGTAGAACTTGCCGTTGTAACCGCCTTCGTTGGCCGCCTTGATCAGCAAAGCCAGGTCAGAGCCCCAGTTGCCGGTGATGACGGTGTCGGCTCCAGAGGCCTTGATCTTGGCGATGTAGGGAGCGAAATCGCGAACTTGGGCCAAAGGATGGAGGTCTTCGCCCACAATTTTCACGTCGGGCATCTTGCGTGCAAGGTTTTCCTTGGCAAAACGCACCATTTGATGGCCGTGGGAGTAGTTCTGGTTGAGCAGATAGACGTTCTTGATGTCTTTCTGGTCTTTCATGAAGGTGGTCATGGCTTCCATCTTCATGGACGTGTCGGCATCAAAACGGAAGTGCCAGTAGCTGCACTTGCTGTTGGTGAAGTCCGGGTCCACCGCCGAGTGGTTCAAGAAGATGATTTCCTTGCCGGGGTTGCGCTCATTGTGCTTGTTCACAGCTTCGATCAGGGCACCGGCCACAGAGGAGCCGTTGCCTTGCGTGATGTAACGAACACCCTGGTCCATGGCCGCCTTGAGCGCATTCAAGCTCTCAGCAGGGCTGAGTTTGTTGTCGATGCCGATGACTTCAAACTTGACGCCGGCCGGATTGGTTTTGCTGAATTTTTCGGCAAAAAACTGGAAGCTCTTGAGTTGGTTGCTGCCCACAGGGGCCATCAAACCTGACAAAGGGTCAATCCAGGCAATTTTGACAGTTTCACCCTTCTGGGCATAAGCACCCATGGCCGAGGCGGCCAAAGCAGTTGCAGCGATCAAACGGATGGTGGTTTTCATTTCAAGGTCTCCTGCGTTGTGAATCAAACATGTCCAGCGTAACCGCTGGTTGAATTAATGCGCTCGGGGTTTGCACCTAATGGATATCACTCGCGCGACTCCCGACAGACATGTGCTTCAAAAAAAACAAATCACAAGCCTGGCAACACGTAGTCAGCCAGCTGTTCTCTCAATTTTGTCTTGAGCATCTTTCCAGTGCCACCCAAGGGAATAGCCGCCACAAACACCACGTCGTCGGGAATTTGCCATTTGGCGGTCTTGCCCTCGTAGAAGGCCAACAGCTCTTCGCGACTCACTTGAGCTCCGGGCTTCTTGACCACACAGACAATTGGCCGCTCGTCCCACTTGGGGTGGCGCATGCCGATGCAGGCGGCCATGGCCACAGCCGGATGGGCCATGGCGATGTTTTCCACATCGATCGAACTGATCCACTCGCCACCCGACTTGATGACGTCTTTGCTGCGGTCGGTGATTTGCATGAAGCCATCGGCATCGATGGTGGCCACATCCCCTGTGGGGAACCAGCCGTCCGCCAAGGGATTGCCGCCTTCTTGCTTGAAATAAGAGGCAATGACCCATGGACCTTTGACCAGTAAGTCACCGGTCGATTTGCCATCGTGCGGCAAGGTTTTTCCCTCGGCATCCACGATCTTCATGTCGATACCGTAGATGCAGCGGCCTTGCTTCATGCGCAGTTTCATCTGCTGCTCGGCCGGCAAACTCAGGTGCTTGTTTTTCAAAGTACACACGGTGCCCAAGGGGCTCAGCTCGGTCATGCCCCAAGCATGCAGCACATCCACGCCGTAGTCCTGTCGGAAGGCGTCGATCATGGCAGGCGGACAGGCTGAGCCACCGATCACGGTGCGACCCAGGGTGCTGAACTTCAAGCCTGCGGGCTTCATGTGACCAAGCAGCATTTGCCAGACGGTGGGCACGCCCGCAGCGAAGGTCACGCCCTCGGCTTCGATCAACTCGTACACCGATTGACCATCCAGTGCCGGACCAGGAAACACCAGCTTGGCCCCTGCCATGGCCGCGCTGTAGGGGATGCCCCAGGCGTTGACGTGAAACATGGGCACCACCGGCAAAATGGCATCGCGTGCCGAAATGCACATCGAATCGGGCAAGGCCGCAGCGTATGCATGCAAAACAGTGGAACGGTGGCTGTACAAGGCCCCTTTGGGATTGCCCGTGGTGCCACTGGTGTAGCACAGGCTGCAGGCGGTGTTTTCGTCCAATTGCGGCCAGCTGTAATGGCTCGGTTGATGGGCAATCCAGTCCTCGTAACTCACCAGCTTGGGGATACCGGTGTCCGCTGGCAGCTTGTCGGCGTCGCACAAAGCCACAAAATGGGTGATGGTTTTGCAATGGCTGTGCATCGCCTGCACCAAAGGCAAAAACGTCATGTCAAAGCACAGCACCAGGTCTTCGGCATGGTTGGCAATCCAGGCCAATTGATCGGGGTGCAGGCGAGGGTTCATGGTGTGCAGCACACGACCCGAACCGCTCACCCCAAAATACAACTCCAGGTGGCGATAACCGTTCCAGGCCAGGGTGGCAATGCGTGCACCCTGTGGCAGGCTTTGCGCATCCAGCGCATTGGCCACCTGGCGCGAGCGGCGGGCCACCCGCGCCCAATCACTGCGGTGAATGTCACCTTCCACCCGGCGCGAGACAACTTCGCTGTCGCCATGGTGTTTTTCGGCAAAGTCAATCAAGGAAGAAATCAGCAGCGATTGCTGTTGCATCAGTCCCAGCATGGGGGGTCTCCTGTCAGGTTGGTGGTTCTCAACCGTTTCATTGTGCACCCGAGTTCAGCGCTGTCTGGGGGTAAAACCCGCCAAACTGCGGGTGCTTGTCAAGGGCGTGACAATCAGAACCATGCCATCAGCCCCACCGGACTCCCCCGCCGCCGGCCAAGAACTGCCCGTGCTCCACTGGACCCATCGCCTGACCCAACTGGGTCCCCGTTTTTTCACGCTCTTGCAACCCACCCCCGTGGCCGCGCCGCGCTGGGCTGCCCGCAACGAAGATTTACGCGCCGAGCTGGGCTGGCCCCGCGCGCTTTTTGACGAAGAACACCTGCTGGCCTTGGCGGGCAATGCGCTGATGGCCGGCTCAAAACCACTGGCCACGGTCTACAGCGGCCACCAATTCGGGCAGTGGGCAGGGCAGCTGGGCGATGGACGCGCCATCTGGTTGGGCGAAGCCGAATCCACCCAAGGCCCGCAAGAAATCCAGCTCAAGGGCTCGGGGCGCACGCCCTATTCTCGCGGTGGCGACGGGCGGGCGGTGCTGCGCTCGAGCATCCGCGAATATTTGTGCAGCGAAGCCATGCACGGCCTGGGCATTCCCACCACACGGGCACTGAGCCTGGTGGCATCGCCTGAGCCGGTCCGGCGCGAGACGGTGGAAAGCGCCGCTGTGGTGGCCCGGGTGGCGCCCAGCTTTTTGCGCTTCGGGCACTTCGAGCATTTTGCGGCCCAAGGTGACACCGACAGCTTGCGCACTTTGGCCAACCACGCCATGGCGCACCACCTGCCCGAGTGCCGAGCGCGCGCCGCGCTGTGGCAGGGCAATGTGTACGCGGCCTTGCTGGACGAGGTCCAAGACCGCACGGCCAAACTGTTGGCGCAGTGGCAAGCGGTGGGCTTTTGCCACGGGGTGATGAACACCGACAACATGAGCCTTTTGGGCCTGACCATCGACTATGGCCCCTTCCAGTTCATGGACGGCTTTGATCCGGGACACATTTGCAACCACTCCGACCACCAAGGGCGATATGCCTATGGCCGTCAGCCCAATGTGGCTTACTGGAATTTGTACTGCCTGGCCCAAGCCTTGGCCCCTTTGATCGACGACCAGGAGATGACGCTGCAGGTGCTGGAGGGCTATAAAACCCTGTTCCCCCGCTACCTGGGCGATGCCATGCGGGCCAAACTGGGCCTGGTTGGCGACTTGGCCCCCGAATCCGAGCGCGAAACCGACTGGACCCTGGTCGAAGACGTGATGCAGCTCATGGCGGCCGAACAAGTGGACTTCACCATGTTCTGGCGGCAACTGAGCCAAGCGGTGGTTCAACAATCAATAGCCACCACTTTGACCGATTCGGGCTGGAGCGCCGTGACCGATCTGGTGCTGGACCGCCCTCGCCTGCTGGATTGGCTGGCGCGCTACACCGAACGCGCAGGGCAAACCCACTGGGCGGTCATGGGTCGGCAGATGCTGCGCACCAACCCCAAGTTCGTGCTGCGCAACCACTTGGCCGAAATCGCCATCCGTCAAGCCAAGGCCGGTGATTTCTCCGAAATCGACACCCTGCACAACTTGTTAAAGTCCCCCTTCGACGAGCATCCCGGCTTTGAAGCCTATGCCGACTTGCCGCCCGATTGGGCGGGCCAACTGGAAATCAGCTGTTCATCATGAGCTCTATTCAAAAAACCGAACGCGAATGGCGTGATCTGCTGGCAGCCAAAAATGCCGAGCCCATGGCTTTTGCGGTGACCCGACAAGCCGCCACCGAGCGCCCCTTCACGGGCAAATACGAGGGCCACTGGGCCAAAGGCATCTACCGCTGCATTTGCTGCGACGCCGAATTGTTCTCCTCCGACACCAAGTTTGACGCGGGCTGCGGTTGGCCCAGTTTTTTTCAAGCGTCCATATCGGGTGCCATAGAAGAGCGCGTCGACCTGAGCCATGGCATGCGCCGGGTAGAAACCGTGTGCGCCCAATGTGGCGCGCACCTGGGCCATGTGTTTGAAGACGGGCCTGCCCCCACGGGATTGCGCTACTGCATGAACTCCGCTTCGCTAGACTTCGAGCCTTCCTGATCCCAACCGGCTGTGCTTTTGGCGCCAGCAAAACCACCATTTCATGAAATTCATCCTCGACTTTTTCCCCATCCTGCTGTTTTTTGGCGCGTACAAGATGGCCGACATCTACACCGCCACAGCGGTGCTGATGGGCGCCACCGTTTTGCAAACGGCCATCATCTACAAGATGGACGGCAAGTTGCAGACCATGCACAAGATCACATTGGTGCTGGTGCTGGGATTTGGCGCCCTGACTTTGAGCTTGCACGACGAACGCTTCATCAAGTGGAAGCCCACCTTGCTGTATTCGGGTTTGGCCATTGCGCTGGCCGTGGCCCACTGGTTTTTGAAGAAAAACTTTTTACACATGCTGCTGGGTACGCAATTGCAGCTGCCGCAGGCCGTTTGGCACCGCTTGAACCTGTCGTGGATGCTCTACTGTCTGTTCATGGCGGCCATCAACGCTTATGTGGCGCATTACTTCAGCACTGAAGCCTGGGTCAACTTCAAACTTTGGGGTTATGTTTTTCCCTTGGTCTTTATCCTTGGGCAGGGCCTGTACATCGCGCGTCATTTGCCCAAAGACGAGGCGAGCAAAGAATGAACACCCCAGTCCTTCCTCTCAGTGCGCAGATCCACCAACGCTTGACCGAACGCCTGACCCCCACCGAACTTCGCGTCATCGATGAAAGCGCAGCGCACGCCGGGCATGTGGGTGCCAATGACAGCCTTCAAGGGACACACATGCGGGTGTGCATCGCTTCTCCCCTGTTCCATGGGATCAGCCGAGTCCAGCGTCACCGCCTTGTGTATGATGCGCTGCAAGATTTCATTGACCAGGGTCTGCACGCTCTGGCCATCGAGCTGATCTGAACCCGGGCCGTCACCCATTGGTGACAGCCCCTTTTTTTGAACCCTTTACTGCACATCTGACTTAAGGTCTTTGAGGAAATTACGATGAAAAAGCAAATGCTCAGCGCCGCCCTGGTGGCCCTGTTGGTGGCGCCGGCCATGGCGCAAAACCTGGCCGTTGTGAATGGCAAGCCCGTGCCCTCTTCGCGCGTCAAGGCACTGCAACAGCAACTCGAAGCTTCCGGGCGCCCGGTGACACCCGAAATCATGGTCCAAATCAAGGAAGAGCTGATTGCCCGCGAAGTCTTCATGCAAGAAGCCAAAAAGCGTGGACTGGATGCCAGCGATGACTACAAAAACCAGCTGGAGCTGGCGCGCCAAACCATCCTGATCCGTCAGCTGTTTGCCGACTTCCAAAAGAAGAACCCGGTCACTGACGCCGACATCAAGGCCGAATACGACAAGTTCGTCAAAGAAAACAGCGGCAAGGAATACCGTGCCCGTCACATCTTGGTGGAAAAGGAAGACGAGGCCAAAGCCTTGATCGCTGACATCAAGAAAGGGGCCAAATTTGAAGACTTGGCCAGGAAGGTTTCAAAAGACCCAGGTTCTGGTGCCAACGGCGGCGACTTGGATTGGGCGGCTGCAGGCAGCTATGTGGCCGAGTTCTCGGACGCCATGGTCAAGCTCAGCAAGGGTCAGATGACCGATGTGCCCGTCAAGAGCCAGTTTGGCTTTCACGTCATCCGTGTGGACGATGTGCGTGATGCCGAGTTGCCCAAATTGAGCGATGTCAAACCCCAGATTGCCCAGCAACTGCAGCAGCAAAAGCTCAGCAGTTTCCAAGAAGGTCTGCGCAGCAAAGCCAAGATCCAGTGATCTGGTATTTGCTGACCTGAGAAACGCGACTTCGGTCGCGTTTTTGTTTTCTGAGGTTCTGCGGTCAAAAGGCTTGGGCGCGGGCTGGGGTTCAGAGGCGCTTCGCTTTGCCACATCGCCCCGGCCAGTGCCCACCGCTTCAGGGCTCCCCCAGTACCAAAGGGCTCCGGCATGCCCAAAAGACACAAGCTGGGATAATCCCAGCCCATGCAGCCTCACCACCTCGAACTTCTTGCCCCCGCCCGCACCTTTGACATCGGCATCGAAGCCATCAACCATGGCGCCGATGCGGTCTACATTGGCGGACCGTCTTTTGGGGCACGCTCCACGGCGGACAACTCGGTGCAAGACATCGCCAAGTTGGTGCAATACGCCCACCGCTTTCACAGCCGCATTTTTGTCACGCTCAACACCATCTTGCGTGACGACGAACTCGAAGGCGCGCGCCAACTGGCCTGGCAGTTGTATGACGCAGGCGTGGACGCGCTGATCATTCAGGACATGGGCCTGCTCGAAATCGACATGCCGCCCATCCAGCTGCACGCCAGCACCCAGACCGACATCCGCACGCCCGAAAAAGCCAAATTCTTGCAAGACGCCGGTTTGAGCCAGATCGTGCTGGCCCGCGAACTCACGCTGCCGCAGATCAGTGCCATCCGTGACGTGATCGACACCGAGCGCACCGTGATCGAGTTTTTTGTGCACGGCGCTTTGTGTGTCGCCTACAGCGGCCAGTGTTTCATCAGCCACGCCCACACCGGCCGCAGCGCCAACCGGGGTGACTGCTCGCAGGCTTGCCGTTTGCCTTACGAAGTGAAAGACGCACAAGGCCGCATCGTCGCGCACGACAAGCATGTGCTGAGCATGAAGGACAACAACCAGAGCGAGAACCTGCGTGACCTGGTGGATGCAGGCATCCGCAGCTTCAAGATCGAAGGCCGCTACAAGGACATGGCCTATGTGAAGAACATCACGGCCCATTACCGCAAGCTGTTTGACGAGGTGCTGACCGAGCGCCCCGAGCTGGCTGCCGCCTCGCATGGCCGCGCCACCTTCAGCTTTGTGCCCGATCCGAACCAAAACTTCAACCGCGAGTTCACCGACTACTTTGTGCAAGGCCGCAAGGAAGACATCGGCGCTTTTGACACCCCCAAAAACCCCGGCCAGCCGATTGGTTGGGTCAGCAAGGTCACGCCTGAGCACGTCGAGATCACCACCGACGACCCGGCCACCGAGCTGCACAACGGCGATGGCCTGTGCTACTACGACCTGCAAAAAGAGCTGGTGGGCTTGCAGATCAACCGCGCCGAAGCGGCCAAAGTCAAAGGCGCTTGGAAGCTCTTTCCCAAAGACCCGATGAGCAGCTTCAAGGACTTGCGCCAAGGCGTGCAGGTCAACCGCAACCGCGACATGAGCTGGGTGCGCACGCTGGACAAAAAATCGTCCGAGCGCCGCATGAGCGTGTGGCTGCAACTCGCGGAAATCGAAAGCGGTTTGCAACTGACCCTGACCGACGAAGCCGGTCACACCGGAACGGCCGAGCTGGCCATCGCCTGGCAAGCCCCCAAAGACACGGGCCAAGCCGAGGACAAACTCAAAACCGCTTTGGGCAAATTGGGCGACACCCTGTTTGAACCGCTGGATGTTCAACTGGCGCTGCAGCGCCCCTGGTTCGTGCCACCCTCACAGCTCAACGCCCTGCGCCGAGACGCGGTGCAGGCGCTCGAAAATGCCCGCCACCAAGGCCTGCACCGACTGCCGCGTGCGGTCCCGGTGCATCCGCCTGTCGCCTACCCCGAAGACACCCTCAGCTATCTGGCCAATGTATTCAACCAAAAGGCACGTGACTTTTATGCCAAGCATGGCGTGAAGGTCATTGCCGCTGCCTACGAAGCGCAAGAGGAGCTGGGCGAAGTCAGCCTGATGATCACCAAACACTGTGTCCGCTTCAGTTTGAGCCTGTGCCCCAAGCAAGCCAAAGGCGTGACAGGTGTGCAAGGCACGGTGAAAGCCGAGCCCATGCAATTGATCAACGGCAAGGAAAAACTCACCCTGCGCTTTGACTGCAAGCCCTGCGAAATGCACGTGGTTGGCAAAATCAAGAAGTCGGTGCTCAACGCCGTGCCGGAAAGCCCGGTGCAGTTTTACAAATCACGGCCCGTACAAGGCCTGCACTGATTCAACAGCATCACACCAGCCAGTCCCAAGCCTGCAGCTTGTAAGTTCCGTCCAGCTGCCGCCAGACCACGGCTTGACTGGTTCGGGTGGCACCGTCCAACGTCACTTCCAAGCGCAGTTCAAACTGGGTCCCCGCCACCACTTGCTGTCGGGCCAGAATGACCTCTTTGAAGAGCACCCGCGCCTTGTTTTGCACCGCAAAAGTCTGCACCGCAAAACGGGCGGCCTCTTGGACTTCTGGCGCGTAGGGGTCCGCCTGGGACCAGGCCCCTGCCCGGGTCACTTCACCGGCAGGTGGTGAAGACGATGGCGCAGCAGATGGCGATGCGGGGCTTGCGGCAGGTTTGCAGGCCAGCATCGGTGCGCTGAGCACCACAACAACCAAGCCAAAACGCAAATGCCCCAGCATGCCCATGGACTCAACCCAAGGGCTTGAGCAGCTCGTCCAGATCAGACTCACCAAACAGCGGCTCCTGGCGTTTGACGGCGCCTTCGTACATGTCTTGTGCCAACTGGGCTTTGCGCTCTTGCAGGGCCAGCATGCGTTCTTCGATGGTGCCCTGGGCCACCAGCTTGACGACCCAGACGTTTTTGGTTTGGCCTATGCGATGGGCTCGATCGGTGGCCTGATTTTCAACCGCCGGGTTCCACCAAGGGTCGTAATGGATCACCGTGTCGGCTTGCGGCAGGTTCAGGCCCAAGCCACCGGCTTTGAGGCTGATCAGGAACAGCGGCACTTGGCCGCTGGTGAATTGGTCAATGATCTTGTCGCGGTTTTTGCTTTGGCCCGTGAGCTTGACCCAAGGGACACCCAAAGATGGCAAGGCTTTTTCGATCAAGCCCAACATTTCGGTGAACTGTGAGAACAGCAAAATCTTGCGCCCTTCGGCCACCATCTCGGGCAACATGTCCAGCAGTTGTTCCAGTTTGGCCGATTCACGCACCTGACTGGCGGCACTCAATTTGAGCAATCGCGGATCGCAGCAAACTTGGCGCAGCTTCAGCAAGGCATCCAGGATGGTGATTTGCGACTTGGCCAGACCTTGCGTCTGGAGCGCATCGCGCACGGTTTTTTCCATGCCCAGACGAATGGTTTCATACAAGTCGGCTTGTTGGCCCTGCAGCGACACAGGCATCAAGGTTTCGATCTTGGGGGGCAATTCGCTGGCCACCAGATCCTTGGTGCGGCGCAGCATGAAGGGCGTGATGCGGGCACGCAGCAGGGCCATTTTTTCGGCACTGCCTTGGCGCTCAATCGGGTTGCGAAACAACTCGGTAAAACGGCGCTGGCTGCCCAGAAAGCCCGGCATCAAAAAGTGAAACTGGCTCCACAATTCACCCAGATGGTTTTCAATCGGCGTGCCTGACAAGCAAAGACGGTGCACCGCCGGGATTTCGGAGACCACCTGCGCCGCGTTGGTGTTGGCATTTTTGATGTTCTGCGCTTCATCCAGCACCAGCAGGTGCCAAGGCACTTCCAGCCACATGTCGCGGTCGCGCGAGAGCAAGGAATAAGCGGTGATGACCACATCAAACCCGCTCAGCTCCTGAGACGACGCATGGCGCGACAGGCCGTGGTGGATGTGGGTGCTCAGCTCCGGACAAAATCGGGCCGCTTCACGCTGCCAGTTGCCCAAAAGGCTGACCGGCGCCACGATCAAAGCGGGTTGAGTCAATCGCCCCGCCTGCTTTTCGGTGAGGATGTGGGCCAGGGTTTGCAAGGTTTTCCCAAGGCCCATGTCGTCGGCCAAGATGCCCGCCAAGCGGTGTGCCCGCAAGAACTGGAGCCAATTCAAGCCCTGCTGCTGGTAGGGGCGCAAGGTGGCCAGCAGGCCATCGGGCGGCGGCACTGTGGCCAGCGCCGTCTGGCCGCGCATTTGCTGCACCAGCTGCTGCAAACTGCTCGCACCTTGCCACACCGCATCTTCGCCCAAGGATGCGGCCGTGCACAGCGCATCGAGGCGCGACAGGCGCAATGCCTCGCCATGCCAATCGTGACCACGTTCGCCATGCAGCTCCATCAGCATGGCCAACCAAGGCTTGATCTTGGCTGTGGGCAGCTTCACATAGGCAGGCCCTTGCAGGTCAGGCAGGTACAAATGCTCCGGTACACGATCGGCGTATTCGGCATCGGTGACCGAAACGCCGGAGCGGGCCAGGGCCTTGAGGATCTCGGGCACCCAAGGCAGGATGTTGAGCCTCTGGCCATCGATGTCCATGCCCAAGGACAAATTGAACCAGGGCGAGGTGTCTTCAGAACCACCCTCAGCCCCCTCGCCGTTCATGCGCACATGCACATCCTGAACCAATCTCAGCCAATGGTTCAGACCTTCGGGTGGACGGACTTCAAAACCAGCTTCACGCAAGGGCGTGAAGTCGGAGTCCAGCCAAGCCAACCATGAGGTCTGCCCCTCTGCACCAGGCATGCCCAGCACATTGTGGTCCCAAAGTGTGAAGCCCAGGTCTTCGAGCCGATCCCAAAAGACACGCTCTTGTGCGACATCGCGCACCAGCAAAACAGACTGATCGCCTTGGCTCACCACCACACGGGCCTGGTGTTCAGGCCAATACCCTGCACAGTCGGCGTAGCGGAACCTGAGTTCGGCCTGAAACAGGCCTTGTTCATCACGCAGATGCGTGGGCACTTGCAAGATCCGCAGCACGGGCACGGGCGGAACGCCACGGATTTCGGGCAGCTGATCGATCACAGGAGGCAGTGGCAAGTTGCCCATGAGGTCCATCAGCTTCTGCTGGAATTTCAGCGCCACTTTTTCAGGCATGACAGGGGCCTGCGTCAGCAGCAAAACCTGTTCAGTGCTCATGCCCTGGGTGTCCAGCAAACCACAGGTGCCGTGCTGCAAATCAACAAACAAAGCGGGGTCGTTCAAGCCGAACAACACCCCCGCTTGATCCGATTGCATCTGGAGTTGCCAGCCCGCAGGCTGATGTCCCTGAGGGGGAACAGCCTGCCAATGGCCGCTGAACACCACGGTCTGGTCGGTCCACTGCAATGGTTGAAGCTTTTTGCCATCTTCCCACACCAGGCGGCCGGTGCGGCTGCACAGGCGCAGCAGCCAATGCGCGGCCACCCCCTGCAACTTGACAGCATTTTGAAAGCCATAAGCACTGAAACTGTTGGTCGCGGGACAGGCCTTCATCAGGTCAAAAATACCGGGCTCATCGGGCTCGCAACTGCGCCAAATGGGGTCGCTGGGATAGGGCTGGTGCGTGACTTTTTTGGGCTTGCCCCAATCGCCATTGGGCTTGCGCGCAGCCTGCTTGATGGTCAGGTGGAACACCGGGCGAGGCCCCACAGATGCGGGGGAGAGGCAATACAAAAAACGCTCATGGCCTTTGCCCGGCACGTTGAAAGCAGAGGGCACATGGGCCGATTGCAAGCGGCCCAGCCATTCGCGCACCTGGTATTCGGCTTGCTGCAGCGCTTTTTCCTCGCGCCAGCGCGAGAGTTGCTCGGTGTCTTGGGGTGCATCGAGGTGGTCCAGCGCCTCGCGCATGGCCAAACCCTGCATGGCCGCCTGGATTCCCAGCGCAGCGCCATGCTTGCACAAGCGCCCGACCGTGCAGCTGCACGTGGAGCGCCAGCCTTGTAAATTTCCCCCATCCGACACGCGCACATGCGCCGTGACGCGGTAAGGCTCTGAAGAGCTGCCCTCCACCTGTGCTTCGATGCGCCAGTCCTCACCGTCTGGCGTCAAGCGCGCCGACAGCACCTCGTTTTTGAGGTACAGCGAAGTGCCTTTGGCCCAAGAATTGGAGTCAAAGTAAAACGCCAGCTGCGAAGGGGGAAACCACTGATCAGACATGCAGGCATTCCTGTGCAAACAGCACGCCCATCCGCCGCATCAAGCCACCCACTTGCGGGCGTTTTGCCACACGCGCAGCCAAGGGCTGGTGGAGGAGATGTCACCGCTCGTCCAGCTCATCTGCACGTTGCGGAACACGCGTTCGGGGTGCGGCATCATGGCCGTGAAACGCCCATCGGCCGTGGTCACGGCCGTCAGGCCGCCCGCGCTGCCGTTGGGGTTGAAAGGGTACTGTTCGGTGGCTTGGCCGTGGTGGTCCACAAAGCGCATCGCAGCAATGGCCAGCGCTGCGTTGCCCCGGTGCTTGAAGTTGGCAAAACCTTCGCCGTGCGCCACGGCAATCGGCAAGCGGCTGCCTGCCATGCCTTGCAAGAACAGGCTGGGCGACTCCAACACTTCAACCATGGACAGGCGTGCCTCAAAGCGCTCACTCTGGTTGGTGGTGAAGCGCGGCCAATCTTGCGCGCCGGGGATGATGTCGGCGAGTTCCGCAAACATCTGGCAGCCGTTGCACACACCCAGACCAAAGGTGTTGCTGCGGCCAAAGAAGCCTTTGAACTGATCGGAGAGCAAGGGGTTGAAGGTGATGCTGCGCGCCCAGCCGATGCCAGCGCCTAAAGTGTCGCCATAGCTGAAACCGCCACAAGCCACCAGGCCCTGGAAGTCGGCCAGATTGGCACGGCCCGATTGCAGGTCGGTCATGTGCACGTCGTGCGACTCGAAGCCCGCTTTGTGGAAGGCGTAGGCCATTTCCACATGCGAGTTGACACCTTGCTCGCGCAGGATCGCCACTTTGGGGCGGGACAGGTTCAGAAAAGGCGCGGCCACGTTTTCGGCCGGGTCAAAGCTCAGCGCCACATGCATGCCGGGGTCGCTGGCCTGGCCTGCAGCGGCATGTTCGGCGTCGGCACAAGCGGGGTTGTCGCGCTGCTGGCAAATCTTCCAGCTCACGCTGTCCCACACTTGGTGCAGGTCTTCGAGCTTGGCGGCAAACACCTCTTTGGTGTCCCGCCAGATGCTCAGTTCGCCCACGCCTTTGGGGATGGTCGATTGCACAGGCCGGGTCTTGCCGATCACATGCGTGTGCTTGGACAAGCCGTGCTCGCGCAGGGTTTGCAGCACCATGTTGCGCTCGGCCGTGCGCACTTGCAGCACCACCCCCAGCTCTTCGTTGAACAAGGCTTTGAGCGTGAGTTCTTCGCGGCGGGCGCTGACCTGGCCTGCCCAGTTCTTGGCGTCACCGTGGTCAGCGCGGCTGTCAGAAATGCCGTCGCCTTCGGTGACCAGCATGTCCACGTTCAGCGCCACGCCCACATGGCCGGCAAACGCCATCTCGGCCACAGCCGCCAGCAAGCCACCGTCGCTGCGGTCGTGGTAAGCGAGGATCTGGCCCTTGGCGCGCAGGGCGTTGACGGCCTTGACCAGGTTGACCAGGGTTTGCGGGTCTTCCAGATCGGGCACGCTGTCGCCAAACTGGCCCAGCACCTGACCCAGCACGCTGCCGCCCATGCGGTTGCGGCCTTGGCCCAGGTCGATCAGCAGCAAGCTGGTGTCATCGGTTTGCGCGTCCAGCTGCGGCGTCAGCGTGCCGCGCACGTCGGGCAAACTGGCAAAGGCGGTGATGATCAGGCTCACGGGCGAGGTGACTTGGCGGGTCTGGCCATCAGACTGCCACTGTGTGCGCATCGACAAGCTGTCTTTGCCCACGGGGATCGAGATGCCCAGCGCCGGGCACAGCGCCATGCCCACGGCCTTGACGGTTTCGTACAGCGCGGCGTCTTCGCCCGGCTCGCCGCAAGCGGCCATCCAGTTGGCGGACATCTTGACGCGGGGCAGCTCGATGGGCGCGGCCAACAAATTGGTGATGGCCTCGGCCACAGCCATGCGGCCAGACGCTGCGGCATTGAGCGAGGCCAGCGGCGTGCGCTCGCCCATGCTCATCGCCTCCCCGGCAAAGCCTGCGTAGTCGGCCAGGGTCACGGCCACATCGGCCACAGGCACTTGCCAGGGGCCGACCATCTGGTCGCGGTGCGTGAGGCCCCCCACGGCGCGGTCGCCGATGGTGATCAAAAAGCGCTTGGACGCCACGGTGGGGTGACTCAGCACGTCGATGATGGCTTGTTGCAAGGACACGCCCGTCAAATCCATCGCGGGCGACTGGCGCGCCACGGTCTTCACTTCGCGGTGCATCTTGGGCGGTTTGCCCAGCAGCACGTCCATGGGCATGTCGACGGCGACCCCCACGCTCCCCACTTCGTTTGGTTCGCTGCCCCCCGAGGGGGGTGTGCTGGCTTGGGACGGCCCGGCGCTGCGCACAGGTGATTCACTGCCCCTGTCTTCCAGCACCAACTGGCGCTCTTCGGTCGCGACACCAATCACCGCAAACGGGCAACGCTCGCGCTCGCAAAAGGCGGTGAACTGGTCCAGCGATTCGGGTGCGATCGCCATCACATAGCGTTCCTGGCTCTCGTTGGACCAAATTTCTTTGGGCGACAGGCCGGATTCTTCGAGCTTGACGGCGCGCAGGTCAAAGCGTGCGCCACGACCGGCATCGTTGGTCAATTCAGGGAAGGCGTTGGACAAGCCGCCTGCGCCCACGTCATGGATGGCCAAGATGGGGTTGTTTGCGCCCTGCGCCCAGCAGTGGTTGATGACTTCTTGCGCACGGCGCTCGATCTCGGGGTTGCCACGCTGGACCGAATCAAAGTCGAGGTCGGCCGCGTTGGTGCCGGTCGCCATGGAGCTGGCCGCGCTGCCGCCCATGCCAATGCGCATGCCGGGGCCGCCCAACTGGATCAGCAAGCTGCCCGCAGGGAATTCGATCTTTTGGGTTTGCTCGGCGTCGATCTGGCCCAGACCGCCCGCGATCATGATGGGCTTGTGGTAACCGCGCACCACACCGTCCACGGTCTGTTCGTATTCGCGGAAATAACCCAACAAGTTCGGGCGTCCAAACTCGTTGTTGAACGCCGCGCCACCCAAAGGGCCTTCGGTCATGATTTGCAAAGGGCTGGCGATGTGCTCGGGCTTGCCGCCCGCTTGGTCGGACAGGCCACCCCAGAGTTTGGACACGGTGAAGCCCGACAAACCCGCCTTGGGCTTGGATCCGCGGCCGGTGGCGCCCTCGTCGCGGATTTCGCCGCCTGCACCCGTGGAGGCGCCGGGAAAGGGCGAAATCGCGGTCGGGTGGTTGTGGGTTTCCACCTTCATCAGCACATGGTGCAGGGCTTGTTCGGCTTGGTAAGCCGCGCCCTGCCCTGAATTTCTGGCGACAAAGCGCTCAATGTTGTGGCCTTCCATCACCGAGGCGTTGTCCGAATACGCCACCACCGTGTGCTGGGGGCTGATTTGGTGCGTGTTGCGGATCATGCCGAACAGGCTCTTGGGCTGGGCCACGCCGTCGATGGTGAACTCGGCGTTGAAAATCTTGTGGCGGCAATGCTCGCTGTTGGCCTGCGCGAACATCATCAGCTCCACATCGGTGGGGTTGCGCTTGAGACCCGTGAAGGCTTTGACCAAGTATTCGATTTCGTCATCGGCCAAGGCCAGGCCCCAGGCTTTGTTGGCGGCTTCTAGTGCAGTGCGCCCACCGCCCAGCACGTCCACATGGTCCATCGGGGCGGGGTCGAGTGCGGTGAACAAGGCCGCTGCTGCCTCTCGGCTGGGCATGGCCGATTCGGTCATGCGGTCGTGCAGCGCAGCGGCCACTTGGCCCAACTGCTCGGCGCACAGCTTGGCGGTGCTGAGCAAACCAGATTTCATCGTCAGGCGGTATTCGGTCAGGCGCTCGATGCGGCGCACCGCCAAACCGCAGTTGTGGGCGATGTCGGTGGCTTTGGACGCCCAGGGCGACACGGTGCCGATGCGTGGGCTGACCACGACCATGGGGCCGTCCACCGGTCCGGCATAAGGCTCACCGTAAGACAGAAGTGCGGAAAGTGTTTGCTTGTCGGTATCGACCAAAGGCGTGGCCGTGGCGACCATGTGGACAAAACGGGCTGAAATGCCCTGAATCTGAGGCGAAATGACGGCCAATCGAGGTAAAAGTTGGGCAATGCGAAAGTCGCTGAGGGCGCTGCCGCCTTCAAAAGTCGTGATGTGCAGGGACACGGGGTGGCCTTGTAAAGAGACAGAAAACCGTCAATCCGGGGCCGCTGACTGGGGCTGACCGGCAAAGGGGCTATTTTAAGGGGGGAAACCCTGATCTGGCGCCGAGATGGACAGATCCATGACCGTCTTTTTCAAGAAGCAAAAAGCCGTGCAGCCCTTGCACGGCTTTTCGGGATATCCGGGAAATGACTGCTCAACCCAGCACCGAAGTCGCCTCCATCTCGCGCCGGATTTTGTAGGCGTGGGTGTGGGTGTCCATGGCCACGTCGTCCCAGGTCAGGCTTTGGCCTTTGGCCACCGGACGCAGCACTTTGACACCGTGCGCCAGGCCCAAGGGCACGCCACCCATGCGTTTGGAGGTGGCTGCAGGCAGCAGCTTGCCCCAAACGGTGTAACCGCCCTCGCCGTCCAGCATGTCGCCGGGCTTCAAGTCGCGTTTGGCGGTGGCCACCACATCGGCATTCCAGCCGGTGGCCACACCGGTGGGCTCGTTGCGCAGGGCGACGCTGGCCACGCTCACACCCACTTCCAGGCCAATCAGGTGCCAGCGTTTGTAGAGCGTGAAGTAGCGGCCCGAGGGGTCGGTGTGGGCGTTGTACTCTTCAAAGCAGTTTTTGATGTAGTCGGTCTCGGCTTCCACCGTGACCCACACGCCCATGCGGATGTCGTAGGGAATTTTGCGGCCGTCGGTCTCCAGGCTGGAGATCACCTCGACCATGCCCTTGCGCTCCAAGACGCCGCCTTCAGAGATGGGTCGGGTGACATAAGGGATGTCTTCCACGCTGGCCGGTGGGTAGAGCAAGCCATTGCTGGGCACGCCCAAACCGGTGGCGTTGGACACCGCCGTGCTTTCGATCGAGGGCTTGGAGCCATCCAAAAAGCTGTTGAACATTTTGGGGTTCAGCCCGCCTCGCTCGGCTTGCTCTGGCGTGAGGCCGTAGTAGCCCCAGACGGTTTCTGGCGTGGATTCGCTGAAATGCGGCAACCATTTGTGGCCCCGACCCGCCGCCACCACCGGAAAGCCACAGGTGCGCGCCCAGTCCACCAAATCGCAAATGAGCGCGGGTTGGTCGCCAAAGGCCAGCGAATAGACGACCCCTGCGGTCTGTGCACGCGTGGCGAGCAAGGGGCCGCAGAACGCGTCGGCTTCCACGGTGACGTTGACCACATGCTTGCGGTTCGCGAAAGCTTCCAGGATGTGGTCCACCGCGTGCAGGGGTGAGCCGGTGCACTCGACGACCACATCCACCGCCGGGTGGCGCACCAGGCTTTGCCAGTCGTCGCCGACATGGGTGGTGCCTTTTTTCACCGCCTCGTCCAGGCTGCTGGCCATGAGGCGCTCGGGGTTCCAGCCCACCCGGGCCAGGTTGGCGCGGGCGCCATCTGGAGACAGATCGGCAATGCCCACCAAATGCACACCGGGGGTGCGCGGAATTTGCGCGAGGTACATGGAGCCGAATTTGCCCGCGCCGATCAGGCCGATGCGGATGGGGCGGTTTTCTGCCGCACGGTGCAGGAGTTTGGCATGCAGGTTCATGCAGCTTCTTTCAGTGTTTCAAGAGAGGTGTGCAAAGCACTTTCGGGCATGCCATCTTTCCAGGGTAAATCCACGGGATAGTGCTTCACCAGGCAATCGTCGGGCAGGCAGCGGATGGGCGTGAAGTCGCGGTGGGCGATGTATTCGGGCCGCTTGTGGCGGCGAATGTGGTTGGACACGGCGCACAGGCTCAGGTACACACTCACCCGGTTCCAGGGCGACAGGTTGCTGGTGGAGGCGTGCACCAGGCAGCTGTGGAACAAGATCATGGAGCCGGCAGGGCCGGTGGGGCTGACGATGCCGCCGTCCTTGTCACCGGCGCGCTGCACCAATTGGCGGATCAGGTCGTTGTCGACTGTCCACAGCGGGTAGCTGGTGGTGGACAGATCGTGTTTGGCCTCGACCACGCCTTTTTTGTGGCTGCCGGGAATGAACATGAGCGGGCCGTTGAAGGGGTTCACGTCGTCCAGAAAAATCGCCACGTTCATGGCCCGCTCGGTGGGCATCAGGTCGTCGTTCAGCCAGGTGCCGTAGTCCTGGTGCCACTGCCACACATCGCCTTCAAAGGCCATCTTGCCGTTGATCTTGAACTGGTGCATGTACAGCGCTTCGCCAAACAGGTCTTCCACCGGTTCGATCATGCGGGGGTGGCGTGCCAGCTTGGCAAAAGGCTCGCTGTACATGTGGGCCGCAAAGTTGGTGCGCACGGCGTCGCTGCCTTTTTCGCGCACGTTGTAGGCCTCGCGGCGGCTGTAAAGCTCCGGTACGGCATCGGTGAGGTTTTTGGTTTCTTCGGGCGTGAACAGGCCGGGGAAAAACAAATAACCATCGCGGTCAAATTGTTCCAGTTGCTCGGGGGTCAGTCTCATGCTTGTGCTCCTTGTGTGGCGGGTATAACGGACATGGCCAGCTGCTCGGCCAATCGCTGGGTCAGTTGAATGCTTGCTGCTTCGGCATGGCCTTGCACCAGGCTCACCGCCCGCTGGCTGTCGCCTGCAGCAATCGCTTGGGCGATGGCCTCGTGTTCATCCCAAACAGATTGACGCTGCTGGGAAGACTGGAGCACTGCGCCCATGACACGTTTGAGGTGGTGCCAATGCAGCTGAATGCATTGCCCGATCAAGGGATTGCCGGAAGCCTCATAAATCGCCTTGTGAAAAGCCAAATCGGCTTGAATCATGGCTTGCACGTTGCGGCTGGATTCGGCCATTCGCCCTTGGGCCATGACCTGTTGGGGCAACACAGCTTTTTTTTGGGCTGCCAACTGAACCGCCAAACCGTCCAATGCCACACGCACTTGGTAGACCTTGGCAATCCAATTCACATCCAGAGGCGTGACCTGTACGCCACGGCCGGGTGCGTCTTCGACAAAACCGTCTTTTTTAAGCAGGCGCAAGGCTTGCAGGACAGGTTGCCGAGAGACGGCAAAGCTTTTGGCCAGATCTTCCTGATTCAAACGTGTTCCCGGCTGCAAGGCCCCTTCGCTGATGGCATCGAGCAAACGGGCATACACCTGTTCGACAAGATCAGGCACTGTTTCGAGATGGATGGGTTGAAGCGTCATATTTGTATACAGAATACATCCATGTTTGTGGCAGCGAGCATGGTGTTTACCCGAGCAAGCAAAAACCGGAGCGACATGAAGCCCGCTGCCTTCTGGGCCACAGGGGTCTTGTCCTGGAATGGACATTCACAGGCAAACCGAATGGGATAATCCGAAGCATGAGCATCACCATCAAAAACGCTGAAGACATCGTCGGCATGCGCGTGGCGGGTCGTCTGGCCTCTGAAGTCCTCGACTACATCACCCCTTATGTCAAACCAGGCGTCACCACCAACGAACTTGACCGCCTCTGCCATGACTACATCGTGCATGTGCAAAAAGCCATTCCAGCGCCACTCAATTACGCGCCAGGGGGCTACAAGCCTTACCCCAAATCGATCTGCACCTCGGTCAATCACCAGGTGTGTCATGGCATCCCCAATGACAAACCCTTGAAAAAGGGGGATTCGGTCAACATCGACATCACCGTGATCAAGGATGGCTGGCATGGCGACACCAGCCGCATGTTCATGGTGGGCGAAGGCTCCATTGCGGCCAAGCGATTGGCCGCCCTCACCTACGACGCCATGTGGAAAGGCATTGAACAGGTCAAACCCGGCGCCCATTTGGGGGACATTGGCCACGCCATCCAGAAATTTGCCGAAGGGCATGGTTTTTCGGTGGTGCGGGAGTTTTGTGGCCACGGCATTGGCCGTGTGTTCCACGAAGAGCCGCAAGTGCTGCATTACGGCAAACCTGGCACCTTGACCCAACTGGTTGCAGGCATGGTCTTCACCATTGAACCCATGATCAACGCCGGCAAACGCGACATCAAGGAAATGGGAGATGGCTGGACCATTGTCACCAAGGACCATTCCCTGTCGGCCCAATGGGAACACACGGTGCTGGTCACCGAGACTGGCTACGAGGTGCTGACGGTTTCCGCGGGGTCTCCTGAGGTGCCGACTTTTGTGAACGCTCAAGCCATCGCCTGACATGTCAGCCTCACTTTTGCAGGCCGACCTGGTCTCGCTGCGCGAGACCTACAAAAGGGACAAAGCCAAGGTGATGTCCTCTTTGGCAGACAGTGCGTATGCTGCGCGAGGCCTGAAACAAAGCTTGAGGCAGTTGTCCATTTTGGCCGATGGTTTGTTGATTGAGCTGTGGAAACAGGCGGGCATGCCGCCCGAGCTCTGCCTGGTGGCCGTCGGAGGCTTTGGCCGCGCCGAGTTGTTTCCGCATTCCGACGTGGACGTGCTGGTGTTGCTGCCAGATGGCCAGTCGCCCGAACAAAGCCCCGAGCTCCAAGCCCAGATTGAACGTTTCATTGGCAGCTGTTGGGATGCGGGCCTGGACATTGGCTCCAGTGTTCGCACGCTGAGCGACTGTCTGGCTGAAGCCAGCAAAGACATCACGGTACAAACCTCTTTGCTGGAGTCTCGACGCGTCACCGGCAACACCGCATTGTTTTTGAACTTCCAGACCCGCTTCCAGCAAGCCATGGACCCACAGGCCTTTTGGGTGGCCAAAACCCTGGAAATGCGCCAACGCCATACCAAATTTGAAAACACGCCCTATGCTTTGGAGCCCAACTGCAAAGAGTCGCCCGGTGGCTTGCGGGATCTGCAGGTCATCTTGTGGGTGGCGCGAGCAGCCGGACTGGGCAACAGTTGGGATGACTTGGCCCGCAAAGGATTGGCCACCCCGCTGGAAGCGCGACAAATCAAACGCAACGAAGCCTTGCTCGGGCTGATCCGCGCCCGCTTGCACCTGAAAGCCAAACGACGAGAAGACCGATTGGTGTTTGACTTGCAAACCAGCGTGGCGGAAACCTTTGGATTCGACTCGGATGTCACGCCCGAGGGGCGTTTGGCACTGCGCGCCAGTGAGAAACTGATGCGGCAATACTATTGGGCCGCCAAGGCGGTGACGCAGCTCAACCAGATCCTGCTGCTCAACATCGAAGACCGGCTCAAGACCGAGCGCGGTGAAAGCATCGACCAGTTTCGTCCTCTGAACGAACGCTTTTTTGAAAAAGCCGGTCTGATCGAAGTGGCCAGTGACGATCTTTACCAAAAACACCCCCACGCCATTCTGGAAACCTTTTTGCTTTACCAGGCCACGCCAGGGCTCAAAGGCCTCTCGGCGCGGACCCTGCGCGCGCTGTACAACGTGCGCTCGGTCATGAATGCACGCTTTCGCGCCGACCCGGTCAATCGGCAGACCTTCCTGAAAATTTTGCAGCAACCGCAAGGCATCACGCAGGCATTGCGCTTGATGAACGACACGTCGGTGTTGGGGCGTTACCTCTGGGTTTTCCGGCGCATCGTCGGGCAAATGCAGCACGACCTGTTTCACGCCTACACGGTGGACCAGCACATCCTGATGGTGCTGCGCAATGTGCGCCGGTTTTTCATGGCAGAACACACCCATGAATACCCCCTGTGCTCTCAACTGGCCACGGGCTGGGACAAGCCCTGGATTTTGTACACGGCCGCCTTGTTCCATGACATCGCCAAGGGACGGGGTGGCGATCACTCTCAGCTGGGTTGCGCAGAAGTTCGAACCTTTTGCCGACAACACGGTGTCGACAAAGATGATGCCCAATTGGTGGAATTTTTGGTCAGCGAACACCTGACCATGAGCCATGTGGCGCAAAAAGAGGACTTGGGCAACCCTGAAGTGATCCAGAAATTTGCGCTGCGCGTGCGCGACGAGCGTCACCTCACAGCCCTGTATTTGCTGACGGTGGCCGACATTCGCGGCACCAGCCCCAAAGTCTGGAATGCCTGGAAAGGCAAGTTGCTGGAAGACCTGTACAAGGCCACCTTGCGCGTTTTGGGTGGCAGTGCCCCCGATGCCAATACCGAGGTTCAGGCACGCAAACGGGAAGCCCTGATCGAGCTGGCGCGCCAAGCCCAGCCACACGAGGGCCAAAAGGCCTTGTGGGACACGCTGGACGTGAGCTACTTCATGCGACACGATGCCTCGGACATCGCTTGGCACGCCCGTCAACTGTCTCGTCATGTGGCCATGCCAGACCCCGCCCACAGCCGCACCATCGTGCGAGCGCGCCCCTCGCCTGTGGGTGAGGGCCTTCAGGTCTTGGTCTTCACGCCAGACCAGCCCGACTTGTTTGCGCGCATCTGTGGCCACTTTGACCAATCGGGCTTCAGCATTCTGGACGCCCGCATTCACACCACCCTCAAGGGCTGGGCTTTGGACACTTTCCAGATCGTCACGCCGATGTTGCCCGAGCATTACCGCGAACTGATGAGCATGGTGGAATCTGGTTTGACCCAAATCCTGGAAAAACAAGGCCCCTTGCCCTCCCCTTCCCGTGGCCGAATTTCCAGACGTGTCAAAAGCTTCCCGGTCACACCACGCGTCAGCCTCAGTCCAGACGACAAGGCCCAAAAATGGCTGCTGAGCATTTCAGCCAGCGACCGGATTGGTCTGCTCTACAGCATTGCCATGGTGCTGGCCAAACACGGGGTGCACCTGCACCTGGCCAAAATCAGCACCTTGGGTGAGCGGGTGGAAGACAATTTCCTCATCAGTGGGCCGGAGCTCCAGCACAACCGGGCACAAATCGAAATCGAAACCGAGATATTGCAAGCCCTGCAGCCCACCTGAATGTTCCTTATGAATCCGTCCAGCCTCAAGTCCTCTCATCTCTTGACCACAGATCCTTTTGCCGCCGACCGCGACAACCCACCCGGGCGCCCTGAAAACACGGGCGATTACAAAAAAGCCCTGGCTTGTTTTGGCACCGGGGTCACGGTGATCACCGCTTACCACGACTGGCAAGATGTGGGCATGACCTGCAACTCGTTCAGCTCGGTTTCGCTCAACCCGGCACTTGTGTTGTGGAGCATCCGCAAAGCGGCCAGCAGTTTGATCGCTTTCACCGAGTCCAATGGATTCATGGTGAATGTGCTGGCGCACGACCAACAAGCTTTGGCGATGCAATTTGCCAGTGGCAACATGACGGAACGGTTCATGGGGGTCCCTGCTGAACGCCACCACAGTGACCGCCTCTGTCTGGCGGGCACCTCAGCCTGGTTTGACTGCGATTTGCACCAACTGGTGGATGCGGGCGACCACCTGATCGTGCTGGGCAAGGTGCGCGATTACGGTTGGAACGACACCCCCGCACTGGCTTACAGCGCCAGTCAATTTGGCCAATTCACGCCGTTGCCAAGCCCCTGAACCCTGGGGTTTGCCGAAGCCTTGTTGACACCCAACCAAGGCGGACTCACACAGGCTTGACAGGACTAGCTTTTGCGGCGCGGTGGCAAGCCCGTGTGCTGTGTCAGCAACTGCCCTTTTTGGGGTTGAGCCTTGGGCGCCATCGCAGCGCGCTTGGCCGTTGTCGATAAAGACACGGACGACTTGGCCCCCGCACCCGTGCTGTTTTTGCGCCGGGCACTTTTGTAGCCTTCCTCGGCCAGCGGTTGCCAGCTCGGAATCAGGTGGTGCTTGCCATTGCCGATCAAATCCGCCCGTCCCATGGCCTTGAGCGCCTCACGCAACAGCGGCCAGTTGTTGGCGTCGTGGTAGCGCAAAAACGCTTTGTGTAGGCGGCGACGCTTGTCGCCTTTGACGATGTCCACCTTTTCGCTGTCGCGGGTGATTTTGCGCAAGGGGTTGCGGGTGGAGTGGTACATGGCCGTGGCGGTGGCCATGGGGCTGGGGTAAAAGGTCTGCACCTGGTCGGCCCTGAAGCCGTTCTTTTTGAGCCAGATGGCCAGGTTCATCATGTCTTCGTCGCTGGTGCCCGGGTGGGCGGCAATGAAGTACGGGATGAGGAACTGCTTTTTACCGGCCTCTTCGCTGTACTTGTCGAACATCGACTTGAAGCGGTCATAGCTGCCAATGCCTGGCTTCATCATCTTGGACAGCGGGCCGCCCTCGGTGTGCTCGGGCGCAATCTTCAGGTAGCCGCCCACATGGTGCTGCACCAGCTCTTTCACGTACTCGGGCGACTGCACGGCCAGGTCATAACGCAGACCGGAGCCGATCAAGATCTTCTTGATGCCCTTGAGGTTGCGCGCCCGGCGGTACATGTTGATCAGCGGGCCGTGGTCGGTGGTCAGGTTCTGGCAAATGCCAGGGAACACGCAACTCGGTTTGCGGCAGGCGGCCTCGATCTCGGGAGTGCGGCAGCCCAGGCGGTACATATTGGCCGTGGGGCCGCCCAGGTCAGAAATGACGCCGGTAAAGCCCTTGACCTTGTCCCGGATGTCTTCGACCTCGCGGATGATGGACTCTTCGGAACGGCTTTGGATGATGCGGCCTTCGTGCTCGGTGATGGAGCAGAAGGTGCAGCCGCCAAAGCAGCCGCGCATGATGTTGACCGAGAAACGGATCATCTCCCAGGCGGGGATTTTGGTCGCGTGGTCATGGCTGCCGTTTTCGTCGGCATAGCGCGGGTGCGGACTGCGGGCATAAGGCAAATCGAACACATGGTCCATCTCGGCCGTGGTCAGCGGAATGGGCGGCGGCGTGATCCACACGTCACGCGCAGTGTGGCCTTCGCCATGCGCTTGCACCAGACAACGGGCGTTGCCGGGGTTGGTTTCGAGGTGCAACACACGGTTGGCGTGCGCATAGAGCACCGCGTCAGATTTGACCTGTTCGTAGCTGGGCAGGCGGATCACACTTTTGTCGCGGGGGGGGACTTTGTGCGTGCCTTTGCCACGAAGACGCGATGACAAGGCAGGGTTGGGCACAAAGTTGAGCGGCTGGATGGCGGCTTGTGCGCTGCGGGCTTGGGCCACAGCAACCGACAAATCGGCTTCAAGGTTTTGAGCGTTGTGGCCCGCGGCCACTTCTTTGGCTTCTTCCTCGCGGGCACACGTGGCGCCCTGCTCCCGCGCCTGGTCGGAAATCATCAAATACGGGTTGATGTGCGCTTCCACATGGCCCGGCGTGTCCACGCTGGTGGAGTCGATTTCGAACCAGCCCTCAGGCGTCTCGCGGCGCACAAAAGCGGTGCCTCGCACATCGGTGATTTGCTGCACCGGCTCGCGGGCGGCCAGGCGGTGGGCAATCTCGACAATGGCTCGCTCGGCGTTGCCGTACAGCAGCAGGTCGCATTTGCTGTCCACCACAATCGAGCGGCGAACTTTGTCAGACCAGTAGTCGTAATGCGCGATGCGACGCAGGCTGCCTTCGATGCCACCCAGCACGATGGGCACCTCGGGATAAGCCTCGCGACAACGCTGGCTGTACACAATGGCGGCGCGGTCGGGTCGCTTGCCGCCCACATCGCCGGGGGTGTAGGCGTCGTCGCTGCGGATTTTGCGGTCCGCCGTGTAGCGGTTGATCATGGAGTCCATGTTCCCGCTGGTCACACCCCAAAACAGATTGGGTTGACCCAGCTCTTTGAAGGCGTCAGCGCTGGTCCAGTCGGGCTGGGCGATGATGCCAACCCGAAAACCCTGGTTTTCCAGCATGCGGCCGATCACGGCCATGCCAAAACTGGGGTGGTCCACATAGGCGTCACCGGTGACGATGATGATGTCGCAGCTGTCCCAGCCCAGTTGCGTCATTTCGGCGCGGCTCATCGGCAAAAAAGGGGCCGTGCCAAAGCGCTGCGCCCAGTACTTGCGGTAACTGGTCAGCGGTTTGGCGTCACGCGGGAAAAAAGAGACGTCGGTGAAGGCGTTCATGTGCAGGGCAGTCGGGGAAGCCTTCTAGTGTAGGGGCTCGGGGGTAGACCTGCAGTTTGGATGGGCATCAGGTCATGACGCAATCGGCAAAGTAGCGCTTCTTGCCGTCATCGTCCTTGATCTCCACCAAGCCGTGGATGTCGGTTTCAAACCCTGGACACTTTTCATTGAACTCGCGCGCAAATTTCAGGTAATCCACGATCTTCTTGTTGAAGACCTCACCGGGGATCAAAAGCGGAATACCCGGAGGGTAAGGCGTGACCAACCCCACGGTGATGCGGCCTTCCAGATGGTCGATTTCCACCCGTTCTGTCTTGCGCTGGGCGATGTGCGCATAAGCATCCGATGGACGCATGGCAGGCGCAAGGTCCGACAGGTACATGTCGGTCGTCAAACGTGCAATGTCGTACCTGGCGTACATCTCATGCACATGCTGGCACAAATCGCGCAGTCCCATGCGTTCATAACGGGGGTACTTCTGGCAGAACTCCGGCATGATTTTCCACATCGGCTGGTTCTTGGCGTATTCGTCCTTGAACTGCTGCAAAGCGGTCAGCAAGGTGTTCCAGCGGCCCTTGGTGATGCCAATGGTGAACATGATGAAGAAGCTGTAGAGGCCCGTCTTCTCGACCACCACGCCATGTTCGGTCAAAAACTTGCTCACGATGGACGCTGGGATGCCGGTCTTGTCGAACTTGCCATCCAGGTCCAGGCCCGGCGTGACGATGGTGGACTTGATCGGGTCCAGCATGTTGAAGCCGTCGGCAAGCTGTTGACCGAACCCATGCCATTTGCTGGCCTTTTTGCGCGGGTCATTGCGCAAAATCCATTCATCGGCGCGACCGATGCCTTCTTCCGCCAGCTTTTCCGGCCCCCAAACTTTGAACCACCAGTCCTTGCCGTATTCTGCATCCACCTTGCGCATGGCACGCCGGAAGTCCAGGGCTTCGGCAATGCTTTCTTCCACCAGTGCCGTGCCGCCGGGCGGCTCCATCATGGCAGCCGCCACGTCGCAGCTGGCAATGATGCTGTACTGCGGCGAGGTCGAGGTGTGCATGAGATAGGCCTCGTTGAAAAGTGGCCTGTCAAGTTTGATGTTTTGGGCATCCTGCACCAGCACATGGCTGGCCTGGCTGATACCGGCCAGCAGCTTGTGGATGGATTGGGTGGCATACACCATGGACTCTTTGGGTCGTGCCCGCTTTTTGCCCATGGCATGGTAGGGGCCATAAAACGGATGGAAGGCCGCGTGTGGCAACCAAGCCTCATCAAAATGGAGGTTATCGACATAGCCGTCGAGCATGCTTTTGATGGTTTCGGTGTTGTAGAGCACGCCGTCGTAGGTGGACTGGGTGAGCGTCATCACGCGCGGCTTGACCTTTTTGGGGTCCACGCCTTTGAGCAAGGGGTTGGCCTTGATCTTGGCCATGATGGCCGCAGGCTCGAACTCGCTTTTGGGGATGGGGCCAATGATGCCGAAATGGTTGCGGGTGGGCTTCATGAACACCGGGATGGCCCCGGTCATGATGATCGCGTGCAGGATGGATTTGTGGCAGTTGCGGTCCACCACCACCACATCACCGGGAGCGACGGCATGGTGCCAAACAATTTTGTTGGCCGTGCTGGTGCCATTGGTTACAAAAAAGCAATGGTCGGCATTGAAGATGCGTGCGGCATTGCGTTCGCTCTCGCCAATCGCGCCGTTGTGGTCCAGCAACTGGCCCAACTCTTCCACCGCGTTGCACACATCGGCGCGCAGCATGTTCTCACCGTAAAACTGGTGGTACATCTGGCCCACAGGGCTCTTCAAAAACGCCACACCGCCCGAATGACCGGGGCAATGCCACGAGTACGATCCTTCCTCTGCGTAATCCAGCAAGGCCTTGAAGAACGGCGGCTGTACCCCTTCGAGATAGCTTTTGGCTTCGCGGATGATGTGACGCGCCACAAACTCCGGCGTGTCCTCGAACATGTGGATGAAACCGTGCAACTCGCGCAAGATGTCGTTGGGCAAATGGCGGGATGTTTTGGTTTCGCCATAGATGTAGATGGGGACATCCGCATTCTTGCGACGGACCTCGTCAATGAAGGCGCGCAAATTGATGACGGCCGGATCGAGGTCTGGGCCAGGTGAAAATTCTTCGTCGTCAATCGACAAGATGAACGCACTGGCTCGGCTTTGCTGTTGCGCAAACTGCGACAAATCGCCGTAACTGGTCACCCCCAGAACCTCAAACCCCTCGGCAATGATGGCGTCAGCCAAAGCACGAATGCCCAAACCCGAAGTGTTCTCGGAGCGGTAATCTTCGTCAATGATGACGATGGGGAAACGGAATTTCATGGGCAGATCGGGCGGTGCGCCAAAAAGAGTCAAAGGAATTCGAACAGAGGCGAAGTTTAAGGATAAAAAGCCGTCGGCAAGCACCACAAATCACAAAATGGTCAAAAACTCGACCCCAGCTTGGGGGCCAACCGACGGTCAAGAAATGCACAGGCCCTCCGAAATCCGCTTTTTCCACTGTTACAATCACGAGCTTCGGAGCGGTGGATGAGTGGTTTAAGTCGCACGCCTGGAAAGCGTGTGTGGGTTAATAGCCCACCGCGGGTTCGAATCCCGCCTGCTCCGCCAAAATAAAAAAGCCTGCACATCCATGCAGGCTTTTTTTCGTCTGTCCATGTCATGCCCGGCTTTGCCAGGCAGGCCCCCTCATAACGAGGGGGGATGGAACATCAACGCACCACAGCGATCTGCGAACGCTCACCACCTTTGTAGGTGTACAGGGTCAATGCGCCGTTCTTGATGTCGCCTTTTTCGTCAAAGGCGATGTCACCGGTCACACCCTTGTAGGTGATGCTCTTGAGTGCTGGCAGGTATTTGGCAGGATCGGCAGAACCGGCCTTGACCATGGCTGTGGCCATGACCTTGACCGCGTCATAGACGTAGGGGGCATAGACCTGAACATCGGCGTTGAATTTGGCCTTGAAATCGGCGCGGAACTTGTCCATGCCAACTTTTTGTTCACCTTCTACGCCACCCGCTTCGGCGCACACCACGCTCTCATCGCGCATCGCGTCACCGGCCAACTTGGCCAGCTCTGTGGTGCAAATGCCGTCGCCACCCATGAACTTGGCTTGGATGCCCAGGGACTTCATCTGACGCAGCATCGGACCGGCCACAGCGTCCATACCGCCAAAGAAGACGATGTCAGGCTTTTTGGCTTTGAGTGTGGTCAAAATGGCATTGAAATCCGACGCTTTGTCGGTGGTGAACTCGTGGCCAACAATGGCGCCACCGGCCGCCGTGACGGCTTTCTTGAACTCTTCGGCCACACCTTGGCCGTAAGCGGTACGGTCGTCAATCACAGCAATGCTTTTGCCTTTGAGGGTCTCGACGGCGTACTTGCCCAATGTGCCGCCCAAGTGCACGTCATCCGCCACGACACGGAAAGCACCCGCGTAACCCTGGCGGGTGTACTTGGGGTTGGTCGCCGAAGGAGAAATCTGGGGGATGCCCGCTGTGTTGTAAATCTGTGAAGCCGGGATGGTGGTTCCCGAGTTCAGGTGACCGATCACACCGTTGACCTTGGCGTCGACCAGTTTTTGCGCAGCCGCCGTGCCCTGCTTGGGGTCTGCAGCGTCGTCCTCGGTCAACAGTTCAAACTTGATGGTTTTGTCACCGAGTTTGAGGCCCGCTGCATTGAGCTCTTCAATGGCCATGCGCGCACCGTTTTCATTGTCTTTACCCAAGTGGGCGATGGCACCACTGACCGGGCCCACATGCCCAATCTTGACAACCACCTCGTTGGAAACCACTTCCTTCTTGCCGCATGCGGCCAAAACAACAGCTGCCACCGCAACCGAGACCAAAGTCAAAGAACGTGCACCAGAAAATTTCATAGAAACTCCGAAAAAAATTGCTTCAATTAAGCAAGCCGCAAAGATACTTCAAAAAGCATCACTTGTGAGTAAGGGAAAACCAAGATTTCTTGACGTTCAAGAGGGTGATTGGCTCTTGGAAGAGGCATTGACCTTGTGTTGCCACGCCGATTCCAGCGTGCGGTGCACCAAGACAGCGGCCAAACGTTCAAATTCAGGCCGCAGTTGCTGCAACAACTCTGCAGACAAGGCCATGAAGGCTTGCTTTTCTGCCGCTTGGGCATCCAAAGCGCTCACCCACGAAGGGGGCACATCTTCGATGGCATCGGTCAAAGTGGGAATCTCGTCGGGCAAAGGACGGTATTCAGGTGAAGATTTGGAAATCGCGTTCATGGCTCTGAGGGCTTGGACAAATCGTGTTGCAGCAGTTCATAACCCAGACTTTTGTAATGCTTCCACCGCAGACGAGCCTGCGCTTTGCCATGGTCATCGCTGGAGACCACTTCAATCAAACGTTTGAACCGGTCAAATCCGCCAGGAACCTCATCGCCCAAGTTCACCAGCACATCGTCCATGCCCCACACCAGGGGGTCAGCCCCCAAACAGATGGGCGATGCGGCCTGCACCGGGAGCGGAGATTCGGCTGTGCAATGGGCCAAAAAGGAAACATCCTGAAAACGCCATAACTCGGCATCGAGCTGTCGCAATGTGCCTGTCGCGCCCACCACCGCCACACGCAATGACTGGGCGCGAACTTTGCGCAAGAGTCGACAGGTGTAGGTCAAACGTTCGGCGGTATTGAAGTGAAATTCAATGCGGGTCATCGATGCAGCGGCCCAAGGGACGGTTCAAGCTTTGCGAACGGCAGTGAGTTGGGCCTTGACCAGGCTTTTGCGGGTGCGAGGTGCGGACTTGGCGGTTTTGGATTTTTTGGCAGCGCTCAAGTCAGCCACATCGGTTTTGGAAGCCAGATCCGTCAGGTACTGCAACAAGAGTCCCACGGGACGACCCGTGGCGCCTTTGGCGGCACCGCTGCGCCAAGCTGTACCCGCAATGTCCAAGTGGGCCCAGGCAAATCGCTTGGTGAAGCGCTGCAAGAACTTGGCCGCCGTGACCGAGCCTGCCTGACGGCCTGCGACATTGGCCACGTCTGCGAAGCGCGACTTCAGGCCCTCGGCATAGTCGTCATCAAGGGGCATGCGCCAGCACAGGTCACCCGAGACTTCACCGGCTTGCTCCAGGGCATGGGCCAATGCATCGTGGCTGGAAAACAAGCCACTGCGAACGGCACCCAAGGCGATCACGCAAGCGCCCGTGAGTGTGGCAATGTCAATCACCGCCTGAGGTTTGAAGCGTTCGGCATAGGTGAGCGCATCGCACAGCACCAAGCGGCCTTCGGCATCCGTATTCAAAATTTCAATGGTCTGGCCGCTCATGCTGGTGACCACATCGCCGGGTTTCACCGCCAGACCGTCGGGCATGTTTTCAGTGGCGGGGATCAAGCCCACCACGTTGATTTTGGGTTTGAGCTGGCTCAAGGCCTTGAACACGCCCAGCACACTGGCCGCTCCCCCCATGTCGTACTTCATTTCGTCCATTTCAGGCGCGGGCTTGATGGAAATGCCACCTGTGTCAAAGGTGATGCCTTTGCCCACCAGCACCACTGGGGCTTGAGACGCCGAGGCACCGCTGTAACGCAGGACAATGAAACGCAGTGGCTCAGCCGCGCCCTGGGCCACGGCCATGAAGGCCCCCATGCCCAACTTGGCCACTTCCTTGGGGCCCAGCACATCACACTTGAACGCACGCCCGGTCGCCACCCCCTTGGCGGCCTGGGCCAAATGTGAAGGCGTGGCGTGGTTGGCTGGACGATTGGCCCACTCCTTGGCCAACTCCACGCCTGCGATCAAGGCTTGGGCATGACGCACGGATGAGGCATGGGCTTCGGTGACCTTCTCCGCGCTCACCCGCACCTGCTTGAGAACACGGGCTTTGGGCTGGCTCAAGGTGGTGGTGTAGGCGTAAGTGGCATCTGCCAAATGGGACAAGGCGCTCTGAAGGACTTGAGGCGATGCATCGCCCACCACATGCAAGCCCAGATGTTTGACCTTGGCCGACTTGAGCGCCCCCCAGCCGGACTGGACAGCGCTGCGAATTTGAGCAGGCTGGTTGTCTCCCGTGCAGACCACCACCAGGTGACGCTGCGAAATGCCCGGCTGGCAATACAAAGACAAGACCGCACCCGCCTTGAGCTCAAAATCACCCTGCTCTAGGGCTGTGGCCACCCACCGGGTGACAGGGTCATGCCCCAAGGCGTTCGGGGTGACATGGCTTGGCCACAACACGAGGAGCGCGTCCAATGGCCCCTGAATCGCGGCAGACAGAGAAAGCTTTTCGATTTGGAAGTTCATAATTCGGGTTTTCCTGTTTTCCCGATGTTATTCCATTCCTCTTTACGCAAAGACCTGGCGCGCAACTTTGGGGCGACGCTGCTGATTTTGGCGACCATTGTCATGACGATCATCTTGATTCGGACATTGGGTCAGGCCAGCCGAGGCAGCGTCAATCCCTCGGAAGTGCTGTTGGTGATGGGCTTCAGCGTATTGGGACAAATGACCACCATCATCACCTTGAGCCTGTTCATCGCTTGCGTTGCCACCTTGTCGCGCATGTATGGAGAAAGCGAGATGGTCATCTGGTTCGCCAGTGGTCAAGGATTGGGGCAATTCATACGGCCACTTTTTCGCTTTGCCTGGCCGATTTTTCTGGTGATCGCCTTGCTGGCCTTGTTTGTCTGGCCCTGGAGTCACCAACAAATTCAGGATCTCCGGCAGCGGTTTGAAAAGAGAAATGACGTGGAACGGATCGCCCCTGGACAGTTTCAGGAGTCTGCGGGTGGCAACCGTGTGTTTTTCATCGACAAAGACAGCCCCGGTCAAACCTGGGGAAACAATGTGTTCGTCTCCAGTCGGGATGGTCGACTTGAAAGCGTGACCACCGCCTCTCAAGGTCGCATTGAGTTTGTCGGCACAGACCGCTTTTTGTTTCTCGAAAACGGTCAACAGTGGTTGACCAACCTGGACACCGGCGAAACGCGCTTGACCCAATTTGAGCGCTACCAGCTGTTGATCGACACCGACATGGTCCCCATCAACAGCGTTCGCAGCAGCCGTCAAAGCAGCACCTTGCAACTGATTGAACAACCCAGCCTGAGCAACCAGGCCGAACTGTCGTGGCGGGTGGGCTTGCTGCTCACCGCCGTCAACATGGTTTTGCTGGCCTTGGCGCTTTCGGCCGTGAACCCCCGCGTGGGTCGCAGCTACCACTTGGGCTTGGCCTTGTTTGTGTTTGTGGCCTATTACAACCTGCTCACCGTCGGACAAAGTTGGATCAGCGCCGGACGGGTCGCAGCGCTGCCCTTTGTACTGGCTCTGCATGGCGGCATTTTGGCCTTGGCACTGGTGTGGCTGGGTTGGCGGCACATGAATTGGAGTTGGCGCAACCTGTGGCCCTCGACACTTCGCACCCCAGGAGCCTTGTCTTGAAAACCGTGCGCCGATTGCTGTATGGCGAAATCATCCGGGCTGTGGCTTTTGTCACCTTGGGATTTTTGGCACTTTTTTTGTTTTTCGACCTGGTTGACGAACTGCAAGCCCTTTCGCGCTTCGCCAGCCAAGGCTACAAATTGCAACACGCCCTGCTGTTCATCGGGCTGAAAACCCCCTCTCACCTTTATGAGCTGTTGCCTATCTCGGTGTTGATTGGCAGCATTTTCGTGATGGCGCGTTTGGCCCAAAGTTCCGAATTCACCATCTTGCGGACAGGGGGCTTGGAGCCATGGCTGGCTCTGAATTCACTCTTCAAGTTGGGGTTGATTTTTACCGCCATGACCTTCTTCCTTGGGGATTACGCAGCCCCTTGGGCCGATCGCCAAGCGCAACAAATCAAGGCCCCATTCCAGGGGCAACTGACTGTGGGACAAACAGGCGCCTGGTTGCGGGAGAAACAAGGCGATCGGCAATATGCGGTGAATGTGCGGCGTTTTGACGGCATCGACCAGATGCAGGACATACGCATTCATGCCTTCAATGCCCGCGGTCAACTGCTGGCCATCACCAACGCCAAACAAGCACAAATTCAAGCTGGTCAATGGCAACTGAGCCAGGTCGAGCACAAGGCGCTGCTGATGGCCTCAACCCCAAACGCAACCCAGCTGAGTGCCATCTCATTGGGCAGTCAAACCTGGCCCACCGGGATCAGTGCCGACATGGTGGCCGCCGCATTGTTGAGCCCAGACCGGATGAGCACCTGGGAGCTCTTTGGTTACATGCGACATCTCACGGTCAACAACCAAAATGCACAGCGTTACGAGATTGAGTTCTGGCGCAAAGTCTTCTACCCCTTGAGCTGCCTGGTGATGCTGGTGCTGGCCCTGCCTTTTGCCTACCTTCACTTCCGATCCGGTCAAATTGCGGGGCACGTCTTTGGCGGTGTGTTGGCAGGCATCAGCTTTGCACTCCTGAACAACGTTTTCAGCTTCATTGGCAACTTGCAAAACTGGCAACCGCTGCTCACATCGGCGGCCCCCGCTCTTTTGTACAGCGCCGTTTCTCTGGCCGCTTTCTGGTGGATGGTGCTTCGCCGATGACTTCTGAACCCTCTTTTCACACCGGCGTGGTGCTTTTTGCACACGGCTCACGCGACCCGCTTTGGCGACTGCCCATCGATGCGGTGGCCCAACGCATGGCCCAGCAGAAACCACACATCCCTGTCGCGGTTGCTTTTTTGGAACTGACCGCACCTGACCTGCCCACCACGGTCGAGGACATGATGAAGCAGGGCTTGTCGCATTTGCGCATCGTGCCCATGTTTTTGGGTGTTGGCCGACATGCCCGTGAAGACTTGCCCGAACTCGTCAAGGGCTTGAGCCTGGCATACCCCCAGGTGAATTTCGAGTTGCTCCCGGCCATCGGTGAACATCCGGCGATGACCGACCTGATGGCACACATCGCCGCTGGCGATTCGGAGCGCTCCATAGACGAATAAAGCATAATGCAGGCTCAAAACATAACGAACAGCACATGAATCTGCACCAATTCCGCTTTATCCAGGAGGCCGCTCGGCGAAACCTCAACCTGACGGAAACCGCCAAGGCCTTGCACACCTCTCAGCCGGGCGTGTCCAAAGCGATCATTGAACTGGAAGAAGAACTGGGCATCGAAATTTTTGCACGTCATGGCAAGCGACTCAAACGCATCACGGAACCCGGACAACACGTGTTGCACAGCATCGAATTGATCCTGCGCGAAGTGAACAACCTGAAAAAAATTGGTGAGCAATTCAGCACCCAGGACAGCGGCACCCTGTCCATCGCCACCACCCACACCCAGGCCCGCTATGTATTGCCTTTGCCGGTGGCCAAGCTCCGAGAAAAATACCCCAAAGTCAACATCAGCCTGCACCAAGGTGCGCCCGATCAGGTGGCCAAAATGTTGCTCGACGACACGGCCGAAATTGGCATCGCCACCGAATCCCTGTCGGCTTACGAGGACCTGGTGACGCTGCCTTGTTACGAATGGCAGCACGTGCTGGTCCTGCCCTTGAATCACCCCCTGGCAGAAAAACCCCACCTGTCCCTGGAGGACATTGCCAGTGAACCCTTGATCACCTACCACCCTTCTTTCACAGGTCGCAGCAGGATCGACCAGGCCTTTGCCGCCAAAAAACTCACGCCCCGAATCGCACTGGAAGCCATTGACTCTGACGTCATCAAAACCTATGTGAGGCTGGGCCTGGGCATCGGCATCGTGGCCGAGATGGCCGTCAAGGATGACCCGGTCAAAGACCTGGCGGTTCGGCCACTGGGCACATTGCTCGGCATGAATGTGGCGCGTGTGGCGTTCAAACGAGGGGCTTACCTTCGGCAATTTGTGTACCAATTTGCCGCCCTGTTGAGCGATCGCCTGACGGCGCCTCTGGTCGCTCGCGCCATGTCAGGCCATGACAACGATTACGACATTTAAGCCTTTAATCACCACGCCATGAACGCACGCACACCTGCACTCGCCTCCAAAGCGCCCAACATGGGCACGACCATTTTCACCGTCATGTCAGCGCTGGCCGCCGAAAAGAAAGCGGTCAATCTGGGCCAGGGCTTTCCGGACTTCCCGTGCGACCCCAAGTTGCTGGATCTGGTGAACGACGCCATGCGCGAGGGTCTTAACCAGTACCCGCCCATGACCGGCGTGGCGCCGCTGCGCGAAGCCGTCGCGTCGAAAATCTCAACCCTTTACGGCCGTCACTACGATCCCACGAGCGAGATCACCGTCACCGCAGGGGCCACACAAGCCATCCTGACCATCATACTGGCCATCGTGCACCCGGGGGATGAAGTCATCGTGCTGGAGCCTTGCTACGACAGCTATGTGCCCAACATCGAATTGGCTGGTGGTGTGGTGGTGCGTGTGCCCCTCACACCGGGCAGCTTCCGTCCTGATTTCGACAAAATCCGCGCCGCCATCACGCCCAAAACCCGGGCGATCCTGATCAATTCGCCCCATAACCCCAGCGGCATGATCTGGTCCCAGCAGGACATGCTCACACTGCAAGAGGTATTGGCCCCGACCAACATCGTGCTGATCAGTGACGAGGTGTACGAGCACATGGTCTACGCGCCCAACCAGCACTGGAGCGCCGCCCACTTTGACGGCCTGGCCGCTCGCGCTTTCATCGTGTCCAGTTTTGGCAAAACTTACCATGTCACCGGCTGGAAAATCGGCACGGTGGCAGCGCCTGCGGCCTACACCGCCGAATTTCGCAAAGTGCACCAGTTCAATGTGTTCACCGTGAACACCCCCATGCAGCATGCCCTGGCACGTTACATGGCCGACCCCGCGCCGTATCTTGAATTGCCCGCGTTTTACCAGCGCAAACGTGACCTGTTCCGGCAAGGCCTGTCCCAAACCCATTTCAAGTTGTTGCCCGGCGAGGGCACCTACTTTCAGTGCGTGGACATTTCCGGTCTTCAGGTGCCGGAAAAAAACCTGAGCGAAGCCGACTTCTGCAAATGGCTCACCACCGACATCGGGGTCGCAGCCATTCCTTTGTCAGTCTTCTACGGCAACGGCTTTGACCAGAAAGTCATCCGTTTTTGCTTTGCCAAAAAGGACGAGACCTTGCTGGCGGCACTGGAAAAACTCAAGGGACTCTGAAATGCGGTGGGCTTTAGCCCCGCAGTCGCGGGGTCATCAGCCTCCGTTCGAGCGATGGACTGTCGACAGCACCTCACTGGCGAACCAGTTTCCGTCTCAATCGTCTTCCAATGCACCGATATCGGGGAACAGCACCTCGGTGTACCCAAATCGGCTGAAGTCGCGTATCCGCATGGGGTACAAATGGCCAGTCAGGTGGTCGCATTCGTGTTGAACGACGCGGGCGTGAAAACCGGCCACCGTGCGATCGATGGGCTGACCCCATTCATCCAAGCCCGTGTAGCGAATGCGCGACCAGCGGGGCACCACCCCACGCAAGCCCGGGACCGACAGACAGCCTTCCCAGTCCTCCTCTTCTTCCATGCCCAAGGGCGTGATCACGGGGTTGATCAACACTGTGGGTGGCACCTGTGGACGGTCCGGGTAGCGAGGGTTGCGCGCGGTGCTGCCAAAAATCACCAGCTGCACATTGACGCCGATTTGCGGTGCCGCCAGGCCTGCACCATGGACAGCCGCCATGGTGTCGCGCATGTCGGCGATCAGGGCGTGCAACTCACCGGTGTCAAAAGTCTGCACAGGCTCGGCCACACGCAAGAGGCGGGGATCACCCATTTTGAGGATGTCACGCACGCTCATGGCTTTTCTCCTGTCAACAACACCGCCAGCCCAGTGTCGTCCAGCACGGGCACGCCCAGCGCCTGGGCTTTCTCGAGCTTGCTGCCCGCTTCGGCACCGGCCACCACGTAATGGGTTTTTTTGCTGACCGATCCGGCCACTTTGGCCCCCAACGCTTCGAGTTTTTCCTTGGCTTCGTCGCGGCCCATGCTTTGCAGCGTGCCCGTGAGCACCACGGTGATGCCCGCCAGGGGCATTTCGGTGGGGGCCAGCGCGTCGCCTTCGGGCCAGCTCACACCTGCATCGCGCAGGGCTTGCACCACCTCGCGGTTGTGCGGCTGGTCAAAAAAGGTGCGGATGCTGTGCGCCACCACCGGGCCCACATCGGACACTTGCAAGAGCGCGTCTTCGCTGGCGGCCATGACGGCGTCGAGCTGGCCAAAATGACGCGCCAGCTCTTTGGCCGTGGCCTCCCCCACATGGCGGATGCCCAAGCTGAAAATGAAGCGCCCCAGGGTGGTGGTTTTGGACTTTTCCAGCGCTTCCAGCAGGTTGATGGCCGATTTTTCGGCCATGCGGTCCATGTTCGCCAGGGTATCGAGCTTCAGGTGGTACAGATCGGCCAGGGTTTGAACCTGAGCTGTATCGACCAATTGGTCCACCAATTTGTCGCCCAGGCCATCCACGTCCATGGCGCGGCGGTGGGCAAAGTGCCAGATGGCTTGCTTGCGCTGGGCGCTGCAAAACAGCCCGCCCGTGCAGCGGTGGTCGGCTTCGCCGTCTTCGCGCTCAGCCAAACTGCCGCACACCGGGCAGTGGCTCATCATGGTGAACTGCGGCGCATCGGGCGGACGGCGGTCCAGCACCACCGAGACCACTTCGGGGATCACGTCGCCCGCTCGGCGCACGATCACGGTGTCGCCCACCCGCACGTCTTTGCGGCGGGCTTCGAGTTCGTTGTGCAATGTGGCATTGGTCACCGTTACGCCACCCACAAACACCGGGGCCAGCTTGGCCACAGGCGTGAGTTTGCCGGTGCGGCCCACCTGCACGTCGATGGCCTGCACCGTGGTCATCTCTTCTTGCGCCGGGTATTTGTGGGCCACGGCCCAACGCGGTTCTCGGGTCACAAAGCCCAGGCGTTGTTGCTGCGCCAGGTCGTTGACTTTGTAGACCACCCCGTCGATGTCGTAAGGCAAGGCGTCCCGTTCGGCCGCGATGCGCTGGTGAAAAGCCACAAGACCTGATGCCCCTTGAACACAGGCGGTTTGCTGGGCGACCGGAAAGCCCCAAAGCTTGAGTTGCTGGAGCATGTCGTAGTGGGTGCGCCACTGCGGACCGCCCTCGGCAGGTGCTGTGATGTCACCCAAGCCATAAGCAAAAAAGCTCAAAGGCCGCTCGGCGGCAATGCCCGAATCGAGCTGGCGCACCGCACCGGCTGCGGCGTTGCGCGGGTTGACGAAGGTTTTTTCACCCTTGGCGCCGGCTGCAATGCGTTGGCGTTGGCGCTCATTCAAGGCTTCAAAGTCGCCCCGGCGCATATAGACCTCGCCCCGCACTTCGAGCACCGAGGGCGCGTCGGTTGGCAAGCGCAACGGGATCTGGCCGATGGTGCGGATATTGGCCGTGACGTCTTCACCCGTTTCGCCATCCCCCCGGGTGGCCGCTTGAGACAGCACACCGCCCTCGTAGCGCAAGCTCATGGCCAGGCCGTCGAACTTGAGTTCGGCCACGTAGTCCACGGCCGGGTCGGCATCGGTCAGGCCCAGCTCTTTGCGGATGCGGGTGTCAAAGGCCTCGGCCCCGCTGGCTTCGGTGTCGGTTTCGGTGCGGATGCTGAGCATGGGCACGCGGTGCGCGACCGGCGCGAAGGCGTCCAACACTTGCCCACCCACGCGCTGGGTGGGTGAATCGGGCGTCAGCAGTTCAGGATGCGCAGACTCCAGCGCTTGCAGTTCGCGAAACAGGCGGTCGTATTCGGCATCGGGAATTTCGGGCGCATCCAGGGTGTAGTAGGCATGCGCATGGTGATGCAGGGCTTGCGAAAGTTCTTGCACTCGACGAGCTGCCAACTCCACCGAGCGGTTCAGCGCTTTCGCTGGCGCGTCTGCGCTGGACAAGCCATCGTCAAACAGATCTCCCACTTGGGGGCTCAAGGCGCGACCTCACTCAAGAAAAAAGGCGTCTCGCCTGGGGCGAGCCTGCAGACAACTCCCGGGCATCCAGGGCGTCGTAAAGCTGCTGCAAGTCCAGACCAATCTGATCCAACACCGACTCACTGAGAACTTGACCTTCTCCGTCGGTGATCACACCGTCCATGGCCTGCGAAAGCAAAACCGCCGCTTCCCGCAAACGAGCAAAAGGCTCATCTTCGCGGGAGGTTTGAGGCACATCCAGGCTCAAGGCAAAGGAACGGATGGCCGACAGTGCTGGATCTTCGGCCAAGGCTGCATGGGTGTCGAAGGTGATGGAGAGCACCGGCGGCATGCCTTGAACGGCCGAGGGCAAAACCATGCGCCCGGGCATGACTCCCGGCACGAAACCCAAACGGGCCGCGTGCTGTTGGATGTATCCCGGACTCCAGGCTGCACTGCGGGCGCAAAGGGTAAAGCTCAATTGGGCATCGTGGGTGCTGGCAAATTGGTCAAGCTCACGGGCTCGGGCAACCTCCTCCAGCATGTCGCTGAAGCTGACCGTGCCACCTATGGCATCGGCAAACGCCTGGGTTTTGACGACGAACTCAGAAAACTCGATGTTGTTCAGCGCCCCCACCCGGTTGGCCAGTTGAACCCCGGCCTGAAATGCCGTGTAACGGCGCGAAGGGGCCAAGCCGTCCCACAAGCCCGTGTCTTGGGACAAACCTTCAACCGTGAACAATTTGCTGCCCACGCGTCGGGTGGCAGGCAGAGCATCCAAGGCGGCATCGCCTGACACCACCTGCTCCACTTCGATCAAGGCGATCACATCGATCAGGGCATCCAGTTGGGTTTTTCGCTCCGGCAAGGGCAAATTGGCGAAGCTGTCATCGAGTACCGGGTCAGAAGCCGCTGGCGGGCTCATGCCCAATTCGGTGCTCAAAATGGGTTCGATGTCTGACGGGGTGGGTTCCCGCAAGGGATCCGCTTGACGGGGTTCGTTCTTGCGGGCGGTCCAATGGTTGTAAATCAACACCGCCAGCACCGTCAGCCCCCCCAGGGCCGCCAGACTCAGTTGCAAGGAGCTCAACGATTCCAACATAAGTTCCTCAGGCCACATCGGCCAATGACACTGCAGACTCCATGTCCACAGCCACAATGCGAGACACACCCTGCTCCTGCATGGTCACACCGATCAACTGTTCGGCCATTTCCATGGCGATCTTGTTGTGGCTGATGAACAGAAACTGGGTTTCCTTGCCCATGCCCTTGACCAGTTTGGCATAGCGCTCGGTGTTCGCGTCGTCCAGCGGCGCGTCCACTTCGTCCAACAAACAAAATGGGGCCGGGTTGAGCTGAAAAATCGCAAACACCAGCGCAATCGCCGTGAGGGCTTTTTCACCACCCGACAGCAAGTGGATGGTCTGGTTTTTCTTGCCCGGGGGCTGCGCCATCACCTGCACGCCCGCGTCCAGAATCTCGTCGCCCGTCATCACCAAGCGGGCATTGCCGCCGCCAAACAACTCGGGGAACATGCGGCTGAAGTGCTCATTGACGATCTTGAAGGTGCCGCCCAACAATTCGCGGGTCTCGGCGTCGATCTTGCGGATCGCGTCTTCCAGCGTGTTCATCGCTTCGGTCAGGTCGGCGTTTTGGGAGTCCAGGAAGGTCTTGCGCTCACGCGAAGTGCTCAACTCTTCCAGCGCAGCCAGGTTGACCGGCCCCAAAGCCGTGATTTCGCGCTGGATGCGGTCGATCTCACCTTGCAGACCCGTCACGCGCACCTGCCCTGCCTCGATCGAAGCGGCCACGGCCTCCAGGTCGGCTTGCGCATCGGCCAGCAGCTGGGTGTACTGCTCCAGCCCCAGACGGGCGGCTTGCTCTTTGAGCTGCAAATCGGTGATGCGCTGGCGCAGGGGATCGAGTTCGCGTTCAAACGAGACGCGCCGTTCATCGCTGGCACGCAACTTGGCGGTCAGGTCGTCGTAGGCACTGCGGCGGGTGGCCAGCGCTTGCTCGCGCTCCAGCTTCAAGGCCAGGACGTTTTGCAAACCGGCTTGCGCCGCAGCATCGGTCAGGCGGCTGAGTTCATCACGGGCGCGCTGCATGTCGGTGTCGATGCTGGCCACTTGCTGCTGCGCCGTTTCGATGGTGCGCTGCAGTTCGGCGCGGCGCGCGTCCAAGCTGCGTTGCGAGAATTGGGCTTCCTGGGCGCGGCGCTCCAGGCTGCGCTGTTGTTCGCGGCACTCGGCCAGCTTGCGCTCGGCCTCGATCACGCGCTCGTCCAGCTGGGCGTGACGCTCTTGCGTGTCGGCCAGCTGCATGTCCAGTTCTTCAAAACGGGCTTCGGCGGTCACGCGACGCTCTTGCAACTCGTCCAGCAAAGCTTCGACTTCGGCCAGATCATTGTTGATTTGCTCACTGCGGGCGCGGGTTTGCGCCACCAACTGTGACAGGCGCAAGGTCTCGACCTGCAGCTCGTGCGTGCGCGACTGGCTCTCGCTGGCTTCGCGGCGCACGGTGATCAAACGTTGCGAGGCGTCGGCATAGGCCGCTTCGGCACGCACCAGCGCACTGCGGCTTTCTTCAGAAATCAGGGTCTGGGCACGCAGCTGTTTTTCGAGGTTTTCGATTTCCTGGGCACGGCCCAGCAATCCGGCTTGCTCGGAGTCTGGCGCGTAAAACACCACGCTGTTGAGTTGAACCGCATGGCCAGCCTGCACCAACAGGGTTTCACCCGCTTGCAGCTGGCCACGCCAGGCCAATGCTTCTTCCATGCTGGGGGCGGTGAAACAGCCTTGCAGCCAGTCGGTCAGCAAAGCTGCCAAACCCGCATCGTGCACACGCAGCAAGTCGGCCAAAGGCTGACACCCTGCGGGCAGGCCGCTGCGCGCCACGGCTTTGGTGGCCAGCGGTGGGCTGAAAAATGAGAGCTTGGCGGGCGGCGCGTCATTGGCAAACGAGCGCACCATGTCCAATCGAGAGACTTCCAGCGCCGACAGGCGCTCACGCAGGGCTGCTTCGAGGGCGTTTTCCCATCCGGGTTCGATGTGGATTCGGCTCCACAGGCCTTCGAGATCCTCCATGCCGTGCTTGGCCAGCCAGGGCTTGAGTTTGCCGTCGGTGCGCACCTTCTCTTGCAGGGCTTTGAGTGCCTCGATCCGGGCGCTCAGATCGGCCAGGCGGGCCGATTCATCATTGACAGAGGCTTGGCGGCTGCGGCGGTCTTCGTCCAGCGCCGGCACCTGTTCTTGCAGGTCTTGCAAGCGTGCCTCAGATTCTGCGCAAAGCGCTTCGGCCTCGGCCAGTTGCTGTTGCAAGTGGTGCAAACGGGCCTCATCGGGCGCGGCCAGGGCGTTGCGGTCGGTCAAAAGGCGTTCGCGTCGCAAGTCCAGTTGGCGCGATTGCTCTTCAACGTTGCGTTGGTCCGCAGCCAGCACGCCGATCTGTTGCTGCACCTGAACCACCGTCGCGCGTTGGGCGGTGGCGTCGTTTTGGGCTTGGCGCAGGGCTTCTTCCAGATCAGGCAAAGCCATGGCCTGCTCTTCCACCTGCGCGGCCAAGGTCATGCTCTGGTCTTCGGCCAGGGCCACCTGCTCAGCCAAGGACTCCAGCTCGACCTGCGCATCTTGGCTGCGGGTTCCCCACTGGGCGGTTTGTTCTAGCAATTGCTGCAGACGCAGCTCGGCACGCTGGCGGCCTTCCACCACGAATCGGATTTCGGCCTCCAGACGTCCCACTTCGGCGCTGGCTTCGTACAAAGCGCCTTGCGCCTGATTGACCTGGTCGCCTGCGGCGTAATGCGCCTGTCGGATGGTTTCCAGATCGGCCTCGACATGGCGCAAATCGGCCATGCGCGACTCCAGCGCGTTGACCGCCTGCTCCACCTCAGACTTCATGCGGCCCTGATCGGCCTCGGCGTCTCGGCGCTTCAAAAACCAAAGCTGGTGCTGCTTGAGCGCGCTGTCGGCTTGCAGGGTGTTGTAACGCTGGGCCACTTCCGCTTGCTTCTCGAGTTTTTCGAGGTTGGCATTGAGCTCGCGCAGGATGTCCTCCACCCGGGTCAGATTCTCGCGGGTGTCCGACAGGCGGTTCTCGGTCTCGCGTCGGCGTTCCTTGTATTTGGACACCCCGGCCGCCTCTTCGAGGAACAAGCGCAGCTCTTCGGGGCGCGATTCGATGATGCGGCTGATGGTGCCCTGGCCGATGATGGCGTAGGCGCGCGGCCCCAGACCCGTGCCCAGGAAGACGTCCTGCACGTCACGGCGGCGCACCGGTTGGTTGTTGATGAAATAACTGCTGTTGCCGTCGCGGGTCAACACACGTTTGACCGCGATCTCGGCAAATTGGCCCCATTGGCCACCGGCGCGGTGGTCGGCGTTGTCAAACACCAATTCCACACTGGCACGGCTGGCGGGTTTGCGGGTGGTGGTGCCGTTGAAGATCACGTCTTGCATGGACTCGCCACGCAATTCCGACGCTTTGGACTCACCCAGCACCCAGCGTACCGCGTCCATGATGTTGGATTTGCCGCAACCGTTAGGTCCAACAACCCCCACCAACTGCCCAGGCAGCAGGAAATTGGTTGGTTCGGCAAACGATTTGAAGCCTGAAAGCTTGATGGAATTGAGGCGCACGGCGGTCAGGCCAATCAAAAAAAGAACACGAAATGACGACAGCAGGCTGTCATCACCCCACACCAAAAGCCTGATTCCAGGCGATTCGAACAGTCTTCAATGTTAACCCAGCAGACCCTCTCGGATCATCCCGGATAATCGGGGGATGAATCCCCTACTCGCCAAGCTGCAGCCCTATCCTTTTGAGCGACTGAAACAACTCTTTTCGGGTGTGAAGCCCAACCCCGCATTCAAGCCCATCAGTTTGGGCATTGGCGAACCCAAGCACGCCACACCCGCCTTCATTCAGGAAGCGCTCAAGTCGGCGGTGGCGACGGGTTTGTCGGCCTACCCTGCCACAGCAGGCGAGCCCACTTTGCGCCAGGCCTGCGCCGCCTGGCTTCACACACGCTACAAGCTTTCTTTGGACGCAACCACCCAGGTACTGCCGGTCAATGGCTCGCGCGAAGCCTTGTTTGCCCTGACGCAAACCGTGATCGACCCGACCCGCCCCGGCGCGACCGTGGTCAGCCCCAATCCCTTCTATCAAATTTACGAAGGCGCGGCTTTGCTGTCGGGTGCCACGCCCTACTACGTGCCCAGCGACCCTGCGCGCAACTTTGCCAACGACTGGGACAGCGTTCCCGCCGAGGTTTGGGCCCGCACGCAACTGCTCTTTGTCTGCTCGCCCGGCAACCCCACCGGCGCGGTCATGCCGTTGACCGAATGGGACAAGCTGTTTGCCCTGTCGGACCAGCACGGTTTCGTGATCGCTTCAGACGAGTGTTACAGCGAGATTTATTTCCGCGAAGAAGCCCCGTTGGGCGGCCTTGAAGCCGCCCACCAGTTGGGCCGCACCGACTTCAAAAACCTGATCGCCTTCACCAGCCTGTCCAAACGCAGCAATGTGCCAGGCCTGCGCAGCGGTTTTGTGGCGGGTGACGCGGCCATCATCCAACAGTTTTTGCTCTACCGCACCTACCATGGCAGCGCCATGAGCCCGGTGGTACAAGCGGCCAGCGTGAGCGCTTGGGGTGACGAGGCCCATGTGGTGGACAACCGCAACCAGTACCGCACCAAGTTCGCCCAGGTCACGCCTGTGCTGGCCCAAGTGCTGGATGTGAAGCTGCCCGACGCCAGCTTTTACCTGTGGGCCGGTGTGCCGCAAGGCTGGCAAGGCGATGACGCAGCCTTTGCCCAAGCACTCTATGCGGCCGAGAGTGTCACGGTGCTGCCAGGCAGCTACCTGGCACGTGACACCAATGGCAAAAACCCCGGTCAGGGTCGCATCCGCATGGCGCTGGTGGCCGAAACCGCCGAGTGCCTGGAAGCGGCCGAGCGCATCGCCCGTTTTGTGCGCGCCCACCCGAACAAGGCTTGAACCATGCACACCGACCCCACCTGCGACAACACCCTTCGACTGGCTGAGCAGCTGATCGCCAAACCCTCGGTCACGCCCGATGACGCGGGTTGCCTGGACTTGATCACTGCCGCCCTGAAGCCACTGGGCTTTGTCTGCGAATTCATGGATTCCGGCCCGGACACTTTCCGCGTGCGCAACCTCTGGGCCAAGCGTGCAGGCACCTCCAGCCAAACTCTGGCTTTTGCAGGGCACACCGACGTGGTCCCTACCGGTCCCCTTGCGCAATGGAGCAGCGACCCCTTCACCCCCACCCACCGCGATGGCAAGCTGTTTGGCCGAGGTGCGAGTGACATGAAGACATCGCTGGCGGCCATGGTGGTGGCGGTGCAAGAGTTTTTGGCGGCCAACCCCAACCCGGCTTTGGGCATCGCCTTTTTGCTGACCAGCGACGAGGAAGGCCCTGCGCTCGACGGCACAGTGGTGGTGTGCAAAGCGCTCCAGGCCCGAGGTGACGCGCCGCAGTTTTGCATCGTGGGCGAGCCCACATCGGTGCTGCAAACCGGGGACATGATCAAGAACGGCCGACGCGGCACCATGAGCGGCAAGCTGACGGTCAAGGGCGTGCAAGGCCACATCGCCTACCCACACCTGGCCGACAACCCCATCCACCGCCTGGCACCGGCGCTGGCCGAACTGGTGGGCATCCGCTGGGACGAAGGCAATGCCTTCTTCCCCCCCACCAGCTGGCAAGTGAGCAACATCCACGCGGGCACCGGCGCGAGCAACGTGATCCCCGGCGACTGCGTGGTGGACTTCAACTTCCGTTTTTGTACCGAATCCACACCCGAGAGCCTGCAGCAAGGCCTGACCGCCGTGCTGGACCGCCATGGTTTGAATTACGAGCTGAACTGGACCATTGGCGGTCTGCCGTTTTTGACCACTCCCGGCACCCTGGTGGCCGCCATCCAAAAAGCCATTGCCGATGAGACCGGTCTCACCACCGAGCTGTCCACCACCGGTGGCACCAGCGACGGCCGCTTCATCGCGCAAATTTGCCCGCAGGTCATCGAGTTTGGCCCGCCCAACGCCACCATCCACAAGGTCAACGAGCATGTGGCGCTGAGTGACATCGCGCCGCTCAAGGGGGTTTACCGCCGCACGCTGGAACAACTCAATGCAGGCTTGTCTGCATGAGCGCATTGACCCTCTCGGGTTTGATCGCGGCATCGGCCGAGCGGCTCACGCAAGCGGGCGTTGCGTTTGGCCACGGCACACTCAACGCCTTTGACGAAGCCGTCTGGCTGGTGCTGTGGCGCCTGGGCCTGCCGCTGGACACCGATCTGGACGAATTGGCAGCACAATCCCTGACGCCCGAGCAGCAAGCGGCGTGTGCGTCGCTGATCGAGGAGCGCATCGCCACCCGCAAACCCGCCGCCTACTTAACCAACGAAGCCTGGCTGCAAGGCGTGTCGTTTTACATCGACGAACGCGCCATCGTGCCGCGCAGCCTGATTGCCGAGGTGCTGGCCGACGGCACCATTGACGCCTGGTTGTCTGACCAGACCACCCGCGTGCTGGACTTGTGCACCGGCAACGGCAGCCTGGCCGTGCTGGCGGCGCTGGCCTGGCCCGAGGTGCAAGTCACCGGGGCCGATATTTCGAATGACGCGCTGGCCGTGGCCACCATCAACGTGGATCGCCACGCGCTGCATGAGCGGGTGAAGCTGGTGAACAGCGATGGCTTGTTGGCCCTGCCCGGCCCTTTTGATGTGATCCTGTGCAACCCCCCCTATGTGTGCCAAGCCAGCATGGATGCCCTGCCCGCTGAATACCGCGCCGAGCCCGAACTGGCCCTCGCAGGCGGCACCGATGGCATGGATTTCGTGCGCCAGCTGTTCAAATCGGCGCCATCGCGGATGACGGAACAGGCAGTTCTGGTGCTGGAGATCGGCAACGAAGTCGCGCACTTCATGGCGGCTTTTCCCGACCTCGAAGTGGTCTGGCTCGACACCAGTGCAGGTGACGATCAGGTGCTGCTGGTCACCCGGGAATCCCTGCTTGCGCTGTGAATGCCCACCCCACCACAGGTCAAGCGATCACAAACCTTTGAACCTGACACCAAGCCGATGGTCAGATCGGCGAAAATGGCGCACGACACCTTTGAGGTCAGCCCTCAACTGACCCTGCCCTCCTCCGGATCCCTTCCGGACATTGCTTTTCATGATTCAACTTAAAAACGTCACCCTCCGCCGTGGTTCCAAAGTGCTGCTGGACCAGGCCTCGGTCACCCTCAACCCCGGGGAAAAAATCGGCTTGGTTGGGCGCAATGGCGCAGGCAAATCCACCTTGTTCGCGCTGTTCAACGGCACGCTGCACGAGGACGGTGGCGATTTCGACATGCCCAAAGCCTGGCGCATGGCTCAGGTGGCGCAAAACATGCCCGAGACCGACCAGCCGGCATCGGACTTTGTGCTGGAGGGCGACACCCGCCTGGCCGAACTGCGCGAGCGTTTGGCGGCAGCCGAGGCCAGCGGCGATGGCATGGAGATGGCCCATGTGTACACGGACCTCGCCGACGCAGGCGACCATGACGCATTGCCACGCGCCGAGGCCCTGATTTTGGGCCTGGGTTTTCGAGTGGACGAACTGAACAAGCCAGTCAACAGCTTTTCGGGCGGCTGGCGCATGCGCTTGCAATTGGCCCGCGCCCTGATGTGCCCCTCCGACATCTTGCTGCTGGACGAACCCACCAACCACCTGGACTTGGACGCGCTGGTGTGGCTGGAAGCCTGGCTGCAGCGCTATGCCTGCACCATGATCGTGATCAGCCACGACCGCGAGTTTTTGGACGCGGTGACCAACGTGACTTTGCACATCGAACACGCCAAGCTGACCCGTTACGGCAGCAATTACAGTGGCTTTGAAATCCTGCGTGCGCAGCAAATGGAATTGCAGCAGGCCTCTTTTGCCAAACAGCAAGACAAGATCGCCCACCTGCAAAAGTTCATCAACCGCTTCAAGGCGCAGGCCAGCAAAGCCAAACAAGCGCAAAGTCGCGTCAAAGCGCTCGAGCGGATGGAAAAAGTCGCTCCGCTGCTGGCCGAGGCCGAATTCACCTTTGGCTTCAAGGCGCCCAACAACCTGCCCAACCCGATGCTGGCCATCAGCGAGGCGAGCTTTGGTTACACCGTGAACGAGGCACCCAAAGCCATCTTGCAAGGCGTCAGCAAATCGGTGCTGGCGGGTCAGCGCATCGGCATTTTGGGGGCCAACGGCCAGGGCAAGTCCACCCTGGTCAAGACCATTGCCCGCACCATGCCATTGCTGGAAGGCACGCTGACCGAGGGCAAGGGCTTGAACATCGGCTACTTTGCCCAGCAAGAACTGGATGTGCTGCACCCGAATGACAATCCGCTGGAACACATGATCCGGCTGGCCAAAGAGCTGGGGCCGGGCAGCGGCGAACCCAGCCGTGAGCAAGACCTGCGCAACTACCTGGGCACCTTCAACTTCTCGGGCGACATGGTCAAACAATCCGTTGGTTCGATGAGCGGTGGTGAAAAAGCCCGCCTGGTGCTGGCCATGATCGTGTGGCAGAGGCCCAATTTGCTGCTGCTGGACGAACCCACCAACCACCTGGACTTGGCCACGCGCGAGGCGCTGTCCATGGCCCTCAACGAATTTGAGGGCACTGTGATGTTGGTCAGCCACGACCGCGCCTTGCTGCGTGCCGTGTGTGACGAGTTTTGGATGGTGGGTCGGGGCAAGGTCGAGCCGTTTGACGGCGATCTGGACGATTATCAAAAGTACCTGCTGGAGGAATCCAAACGCCTGCGTGAAGAGGCCAAGAATGCCTCACGCGAACCGGCCGTGTTGGCCACGGACCCAGCAACGCAAGAGCCCTCACCAGCGATCGCGCCCGTGGCATTGCCCTTGGCCACAGCCCATGCCGCCGGTTTCAGCAGCGCCGAACAACGCAAACTCGATGCGCAAAAACGCCAGCAATTGGCCGAGCAAACCCGTCCCTTGAAACGCGAATTGGCGCAAAACGAGCAACGCATGACGAGCCTCGAGGCCGAAAAAGCCCAGCTTGAACAACTGCTGACAACCCCACTGCCTCCGGCTGAAATTGCCGAAGCAGGCCGCCGACTCAAGGCCCTGGCCGATGAGGTGAGCACCCTGGAAGAGCGTTGGCTTGAGTTGTCTTCTTTGCTGGAAGAAGCGACTTCGACTTGAAAGCCCGCGGTCCTTCTCGTCCCTGGCGTCTGGGTCGAGCAGTGACCAAATGAACGTCGATGTCATCAGAGCATCCCGCAGACTGCGGCATGATGACTGACAGGGCCACACAAAGAAAAAGCACTTTGAACCGAAGTACAAAGTGCTTTTGAATTTGGTGGGACCAGCGGGGGTCGAACCCACGACAAACGGATTAAAAGTCCGCTGCTCTACCAACTGAGCTATGGTCCCTGTGCTGTGGAGCAGCGCACTACAGCAAGACTCAGATTATAGCCTTAATTTGGCGGCTTAATTTGTGGCTTGGCCAAAAAATTCAAAATTTCGGAGGCCGCACACAGACCAAAGGTCGCCGTGACACTGACCACCGAACCATAGCCATGGCAATTGAGTGAGCCGTCGCCATCGACCGCGCATGAGGCGTCGGGAGGGGCCACGGACTCGCGGCTGAAGACACCAGAAACACCCATCCGCTGATCCCCTCGCGCCGCCTGGTAATGCTTGCGAAGTCGATAGCGCAACTGGGCCAACAGCGGGTCGTGCGTGATCCGCGACAAATCGTCGATGTCCACTTTGTGAGCCATGCGTTTACCACCCGCAGCCCCCACGGTGATGAAGCCCACCTTTGTCACCATGGCCCAATGGGCCAAAGCCACCTTGGCCTTGACTTGGTCACAGGCATCAATCAAGGCATCTGGCTGTTCTGACATCAATGCTGGCCAATTTTCCGGGCTGACAAAGTCATCGACCACATCGACTTGGCAATCCGGGTTAATCAAAGCAATACGGGCTTTCATCGCCAGCACTTTTGACTGCCCGGTGGTCACGCTGAGGGCGTGAATTTGCCGATTGATGTTGGACTCGGCAATATGGTCCATGTCGATCAAGGTCAGGCGCCCCACACCGGATCGCGCCAAAGCTTCCGCAGACCAAGACCCCACCCCACCCAAACCCACCACGGCCACGTGGGCTTGCCGAATACGCTGGGCACCGGAGACGCCATACAAGCGTTGCAGTCCACCAAAACGACGCTCGTCGGAGTCCTCAGAACTGGATGGGGCTGGCATGGAGGTTTCGGGCATGGTGGTTTAGGCGTTCGAGTGCTGAAAAATCTGCTGGAGCATCAAGCGCGCCGCAACTGCCAAAGCAATGCGATCCAAGCCCCCAGAAAAATGCCCATGACAGACAGGAGGCTACCCACACTGAGCGTTGACAAGCCCGTCAAGCCTTGTCCAAAAGTACAGCCCATGGCCAATACCCCACCCAGACCCATCAATGAGCCTCCCACCAAGTGGCGCACAAAATCTGCTCGATCGGTGAAACTTTCCCAACGAAATGTGCCTTGCAACAAGGCACTGGCACAGGAGCCGCACAACACCCCAAGCACCGTGACCATGCCCAAGGTCAAACGCTTGCTGCCATCGCTGAAGTAAAGCAAGGCATCCAGCCAGTAGCCCACGGGCGCGGTGAAGCTCAGCGCCTCCATGCGCCCACTGTGCGTGGTCAAGAAAACAGGCTCCAAAGTCTCCGGGTGTTCGGCGACAAAGCCCCAAACGCCACTGAGCCACCAGAACGCCACCACCAGCAGGCCCAAACCGGCTCCCGTCACCCAATTGGACAGGGTGTTGAATCGGCGATCACAAAGCACCCAAATGAAAAGCATCACAGCGACCACCGCGGCCGATACGCCAAGCGCATGGGGCAAGGCCAGGCCGGAGATCGAGGACAGCCACTGACCGACAAAAGGGCCTTCCTGCAAATGGACTGCCACAGGGTCGATGTAATGGACTCGCCAAACTGCGGTCAATCCACGCATCGTGGCCAAACCAGCAACGGCCATGGCCAGCAGCACCACCAGGGATTTCAAATTACCCGCCCCCAATCGGACCAGCGATTTGCTGCTGCAACCCGAAGCCAACACCATGCCAACGCCAAACAAGGCCCCGCCAGACAGGCCAGACAACCAATTCAGTTGGTGGTTGGCATAGATGGTGTTCAATGGGCTGATCCACCCGGCTGCGACCATGGCACCAAAACCCAAAATGGCAACCGCAAGGGCCAGGGCCCATTGGCGAAGGCGCGTGGCATCGCGCATGACCACCCAGTCACTGATGGCCCCCATGGTGCAAAAATGACCCCGGTGAATCCAGACGCCCGTCCAAAAGGACAAGACGAAACCGAGGGTCCAAATTTGAACCTTCAGTCCCTGAAGTTCATCGAGCGACATGAGTTCCATGCCGCATCAGCGCAGACGGCTCAATCGCTCACGTGCCGTGCCAGCTGTTTCAGAAGCAGGATGGGCTTTGATCAGGTCTTCCAATGTTTTTCGAGCGCCTTTGAGGTCCTTGAGTTCCACTTGAACATTGGAAATGGCCAACATGGCTTCGGCTGCTCGCGGATGCGAGGGCGACTCGGTCAACAAGCGCTGAAAATTCGTCATCGCCTCTCGGTAAGCCTTGTTGGCATACTGGGCATTGCCCAACCAAAAAAGAACCGAGGGCAAATAAGCGCTTTGAGGATGGCGCAGCAAGAAAGCGCCCAAGGCCGATTGCGCTGCCACAAAGTCGGCCTGACGAAACAGCGCCATGGCGCGGTCAAAATCGGCCTTCTCAGCCGGATCCACCATCACCTCACGGCCATCCATGTTGACGCGCACGGGTTCAAAACGACGCAAGCGGTCGTCCACACTGGACAAAACATCTCTTTGTCGGAGTTGAAGTTCGGTCAAATCCCGGGCAAGGCGCTCTTGCGCCCCCAGGCTTTGGGCCAATTCCGCGCGCAGTTTGTCAATTTGCGCTTGCAAATCGAGCAAAGCTGAACGCAGCTGCGTCACAGCCTGGTTGATTTGTTGGTTTTGCTGTTGGCTCTGTTGCTGGACAGCTTGTTCAACCAAGGTTCTGTTGGCAATTTGAGATTGTTCCAAGCGCTGGCGAAGGTCCAATATGGCCCGGCGCGCTTCATCGTCACCAAAAAGAGCCGCCTGCGCACTTCCCCCCAGTGCACTCCAGGCCACCAACAGGGCCACAACAGACTTTTGAATCCCACAGGTTCGGCGCATTTTGAACCTCAATAACGAATTTCAACGCGGCGATTTTTAGCCTGCTCCATGTCGGAGCCACCCTCCGACAACAGCTTTTCTTTGCCAAAACTCACCGCCTCCAGCTGGGATTCAGGCACGCCCAACAAGCTCAAAGCTTGGCGAACGGCATCCGCACGCTTTTGGCCCAAGGCCAAGTTGTATTCACGACCACCGCGGTCATCGGTGTGGCCTTCCAAACTGGCTTTGCGTTGCTTGTTCGCCTGCAGAAACTGGGCATGTGAAGCGATGACGGGACGGGCCTCAGGCCGAATGACGAAGCTGTCATAGTCAAAAAAGACCACGTGCGCCACACCCACTGGGCCTTGGCCTGGGGCCTTGGATTCCACAGAAACGGTGGGCATCCCGGTTTGTGCGCCGCCTTGACCGGCACCCACACCTTGTACCGCCGCACCCGAGCCCGAACCCGTACCGGCCCTTGTCGATGTCGCCGCCCTGTCCTCCACCGGGACTTCATCGAGCTTCACCCCCGAGGCACACCCCGCCAACAAGACGCAAACCAACAAAACAGACCCCATTTGCTTTTTCATATACAACCTCGTGGAATAAAAACCGGAAAAAATCTCATGGTCGCGACGGACCCCAATGGGGCTCACGCAGATCGCCCACTTGCCCTGACAAACGGGCTTTGATCCGCCCGTCCAGTGTCGTGGTCATCAGGGCCTCTCCGCCCTGCTGCGTGGCATAGACCAACAAACGGCTGTTGGGCGCAAAACTGGGTCGTTCATCGGCGTTGGTATCGGTCAATGCGCTGGTTTGACCCGAGGCCAAATCCATCACATGAAGTTTGAACCCGGCTCCCGTGCGGGACACATAGGCCATCCAGCGGCCATCCGGACTCAGAGCGGGTGAAATGTTGTAAGTGCCATTGAAGGTCACACGTTCGACCGCCCCGCCTGAGGCGGGCATTTTGTAAATTTGCGGGTTGCCACCACGGTCGCTGACGAAGTACAAGGTCTGACCGTCGGGGGAGAAGGCTGGCTCCGTGTTGATGCTCCCACTGGTCAGTCGCTGGGGCTCTCCCCCTTGCAAAGACACCCGCCAGAGTTGCGAGCCGCCATCGCGGCTCAAGGTGGCCACGATGGAGCGGCCATCAGGCGACCAAGCCGGGGCACTGTTGGACCCTTTGAAATTGGCGATCTCCCGGCGCTGACCCGTTGCCAACTCATGGACATAAACCACCGGTTTGCGATTTTCAAACGAGACATAAGCCAAGTGACTGCCACTGGGCGACCATGAGGGAGAAATGATGGGCTCAGGGCTGTTGATGGCGGAACGCGCGCCCTCCCCATCGGAATCGGCCACCCACAGACTGTAGCGCCCCCCCGACTTGGTCACATAAGTGATGCGCGAAGTGAACAAGCCTGGCGTGCCCGTCAATTGCTGGTAAACCCAATCGGACAATCGGTGTGCAGACAAGCGCAAATCAGCAGCACCCACAGTGTCCCTGAAATCGGCTTTTTCTTGGCCTTTGACCACATCCCAAAGGCGAGCACGCACATCGAAACGGCCATCGGCCAAGCGGGTCACTGAGCCCGCCAGCAAGGCCTCTGCTGAGGTCGCGCGCACAGAAGTCCAATCGGGTCGACTCATTTCATCCATGACCCAATTGCCAGTGGGCAAGGGCTTGATCTGACCCGTCCGGGATAAATTGGCCTGCACAATCGAGGACAACTTCTGAGGGGATTGAGCTTCTGCCTTGAAAGGCGTGACCAAAATGGGCAATTGGGTCAAACCCACACCGGTGACTTCCACCCTGAATTGAGCCCATGCAGAAGTACTCAAAACCGAGAAGAAGACAAGACTCAACAGCCAACCCAAGCAACGTGCAGAAGAGTTAAACAGGTTCATGTGCATCCACGATCAGGGGGACCCTTGAAAGAATCAATCCTACATTCACTCATGCGCCAATTCTAACGGTGCGACTGATCGTTTCCTGTGACACTCCACACGGGCCTGCGTCTGGTGGACGGGCACATTCCGGGCCAGCCTGCGATTCCAGCATCCAGGTCTCCCAGATTGACCTGCTTACAATCAGAAAACATGCCTGCACACCCCCCCTCTCCTCCTCTGGATGCTCAGCAACCGAGCATTCCTCAACGCCTGCTGCGCTTGAAACCCTATTTCATGCGCGAGAAATGGGTCTGGATGCTGGCGATGGGTGCCACCCTCGTGGCGGCTTTGACCGAGCCCTTGATACCGGCCTTGTTTCAGCCTTTGCTGGACAACGGCTTTACAGGCAATCAGTTGCCTCTGTGGGCGATCCCTTTGGCCGTGATTGGCTTGTTCACTTTGCGTGGCATGGCCCATTTCGTGGCGCAATACGCTTTGGCCAGGGTGACGAACGACGGCATGGAGCAATTGCGCAGCGACCTGTTTGCCAAGCTGGTCAGAGCCGATTTGTCCTTGTTCAGGCGTCAATCGGCCAGCGCCTTGGCCAATACCGTGGTGTACGAAGTTCAAATCGGTGCTGCGCAGTTGGTCTCAGCGCTGATTGGGCTGACCCGCGATGGCTTGACCCTCCTGGCCTTGGTGGGCTATTTGATGTGGCTCAACTGGCAACTCACACTGGTGGTCTTCACCGTGGCCCCGGGGCTGAGTTGGATCATGAAAGTTTTGTCTCGGCGCCTGTATGGCTTGACCAAAGAAAGCCAAAAAGCCACCGACGATTTGGCCTATGTGGTGGAAGAAAATGTCTTGGCTCACCGCATGGTTCGCTTGCACGGGGCCCATGACCAACAAATGGGCCGCTTCAATGCCCTGGGGCAAAGGTTGCGGCGATTGGCCCTCAAATCCACGGCAGCGTCAGCGGCCATGACACCCCTGACCCAAATCATGGCCGCCATCGCCTTGTCCCTGGTGTTGGTGATTGCCCTGATTCAAAGCCAAGCACCAGGATCCGGGGCCACGGTGGGCGGTTTTGTGGCGTTCATCACGGCCATGCTGATGCTGATCGCTCCCATCAAACGCCTGGCGGACGTGGCCAACCCCATCACCCGCGGCCTGGCGGCGCTCGAGCGGGGCTTGGCCTTGCTGCACGACACCCCCGAAGAGAGCCAGGGACAGCACCGGGCCGAACGGGCCCGGGGTGCCATTGAATGGCAAGACGTGACCGTGCAATTTGGCCCTGAGGATGCTCCCGCGTTGTCGCACATCAGCCTGTCGGTCAAGCCGGGTGAAACGGTGGCCCTGGTCGGTACATCCGGGGCTGGGAAAACCACTTTGATCCAGCTCTTGCCACGGTTTTTGAATCCCACAAGCGGCGAGGTCCTGCTCGATGGGGTGCCATTGGCGCAATGGCATTTGGGCAGCCTGCGAAACCAACTGGCCATGGTCAGCCAGGATGTGGTCATGCTCAATGACAGCCTGGCGGCCAATGTGAGCTTGGGACAGGCACCCGACAAAGACAAAGTCCAGCGCTGCCTGGAAGCGGCCAATTTATGGCGGCATGTGCAAACCCTGCCCCAAGGCATGGACACGGATTTGGGGCACAACGCCAACCAGCTCTCAGGCGGTCAACGCCAACGCCTGGCCATCGCCAGAGCCTTGTACAAAGATGCACCCATTTTGATTTTGGACGAGGCCACTTCCGCCCTGGACAACGAGTCCGAGCGCTTGGTGCAAGAAGCCTTGCAACGCCTCATGCAAGGCCGCACCACCTTGATCGTGGCGCACCGCTTGTCCACCATCGAACACGCTGATCGCGTGATCGTGATGGCGCAAGGCCGCATTGTGGAGCAAGGCACACCTGCACAGTTGCTGGCCAATGGGGGGGCTTATGCGCGCTTGCACCACCGTGGAGAGTGGTCCGGAGATGCCGAGAGCGCAGACGACGCCGCACGCGCTTGAGGCGATTCAAATCAGGACAATGTCGTACTGTTCGGGCCCCATGCCCGATTCCACCTGAAGGGAAATCGGCTTGGCAATGAAGTCCGACAGGCCCGCCAAATGCTGGCTTTCCTCGTCTTGCAGCATGTCAATCACGGCAGAGCCTGCCACCACCCTGAACTCTCGCGGGTTGAATTGACGCGCTTCTCGCAAGATTTCACGCAAGATGTCATAGGCCACCGAACGCGGCGTTTTGACGATGCCCTTGCCATGGCAACTCGGGCAAGGTTCACACAACATGTGGGCCAATGAATCGCGGGTGCGCTTGCGCGTCATCTCCAGCAGACCCAAGGACGAAAAGCCGCCAGATGACGTTTTGACCCGGTCCCTCGCCAACTGCTTGCGAAACTCGGACAAAACCGCCTCTTGGTGGTCGACACGGGCCATGTCGATGAAGTCAGCAATGATGATGCCCCCCAGGTTGCGCAAACGAAGTTGGCGCGCAATGGCCTGTGCAGCCTCCAGATTGGTTTTGAAAATCGTGTCTTCAAAATTGCGCGCACCGACATAAGCACCCGTGTTCACATCGACCGTGGTCAACGCCTCGGTCTGGTCGATGATCAGGTAGCCGCCCGATTTCAGGTCCACCCGACGCCCCAAGGCCTTGGCAATTTCCTCGTCGACCGCGTACAAGTCAAAAATGGGCCGCTCGCCCTTGTAAAGCTGCAAACGCTCGGCGGCTTTGGGCATGAATTCGCGGCCAAAAGCCTCCAGCTTGGCGAATTGCTCTTGAGAGTCGATGCGGATGCTTTGGGTGGTCTCCCCGACCAAATCGCGCAGCACGCGTTGCAGCAGTGTCAGGTCCTGATGCAACAAGGACGCCGGCGGCAATCGCACCGAGGCTTCCTTGATGCGCGCCCAGGTCTTGCGCAGGTAGGCGATGTCGTCTTGCAACTCTTCATCGCTGGAGTCTTCTGCGTTGGTGCGCAAAATGAAGCCACCTCCGGCAGGTCCCACCAAAGCCTGCAGCCTTTGGCGCAGGGCATCGCGCTGCTCTAGCGGGATTTTTTGCGACACGCCAATGTGATCGTCTTGCGGCAGGAACACCAGATGCCGACCCGCAATGCTGATTTGCGTGGACAGGCGGGCGCCCTTGGTGCCCATCGGGTCCTTGATGACCTGCACCATGAGGGCACGGCCTTCGAACACCTGCTTTTCAATCGGCACCAGCGGCTGACCGGTGCGGGCGGCGGCCGCCTCACCTTCGGCATGTTTTTGCCAGACATCGGCCACGTGCAAAAAAGCCGCCTTGTCCAGGCCGATGTCAATGAACGCCGATTGCATGCCCGGCAAAACGCGGGCCACTTTACCCAGGTACACATTGCCCACGAGGCCACGCTCCAGGGTGCGCTCCAGATGTAACTCTTGTACGGCACCCAACTCGACCACGGCCACACGGGTTTCCTGGGGGGACCAATTGACCAGAATATCTTGTTGCATCGCAATCATTGAATGAAAAAACAGGTGGACATGCCACAGTAGAAAAACAGCTTTGCCGCGCTGTGTCAGAGCCTACAGGCGAGCCTGAACACCGGCTTTCAACAGCGCACGCCCAGCGCGCGCAGCAAGGCAGCGGTCTCAAACAGCGGCAAGCCCATGATGCCTGAATAACTGCCCCGGATCTGTTCAATATGGGCAGCCGCCCTGCCCTGCACCCCATAGGCACCTGCCTTTCCCATGGGCTCACCACTGTCCACATAGGCCTTGATTTGGGCTGTCGTCATGGGGGCAAAACGCACCCAGGACTCGGACACTGCCGACACCCGCTTGGCCCCCTTTTGCACGGCCACTGCGGTCAGCACACGGTGGCTTTGACCCGACAAGCGCTGCAAGATCCGCACCGCATCGGCTGCATCCACAGGCTTGCCCAAAATGGTTCGACCCAAGCACACCGTGGTGTCGGCGCACAACACAGGGGCAGCTGCCAGACCCTGACGCTTCCAGCGCTGGACCGCGGCATCGAGCTTGAGGTCCGTGACCCGCGCCACGTAACGCGCAGGCGGTTCTCCACCGCGCACGTCTTCCAAAGACTCGGCGTCCTCGTCAGGCCCGGCCAGCAGCAGTTGGTGGGACACACCGAGTTGGTCAAGCAGCTGACTGCGTCGGGGACTTTGAGAGGCGAGGTAAATGAAGTCGCTCATTCGCGGTGGTAGGGGTGATTGGCGTTGATGGACCAGGCGCGGTAGAGCTGCTCGATCAAAAGCACCCGGGCCATGGCGTGGGGCAAAGTCATGTCCGACAAGCGGATGCGCTCGTGTGCGGCTTGCCTGAATTCTGGTTCGAGCCCGTCGGGGCCGCCAATGACCAAGGCCACATCGTCACCGCCCAGCTGCCAACTGGTCAGCCGGGCAGCCAGGGCCTGGGTGGTCAGGTTGGTGCCCCGCTCGTCGAGCACCACGATGCGGGTGCCACGCGGAATGGCCGCTTCGATGCGCTGGCGCTCGGCCGCGTACAGGTTGGGCAGGGTTTTGGAGCCCCGGGGCTCGGTTTTCACCGTTTTGAGCTCAACCTTGAGCTCAGGTGGAAAACGTTTGGCATAGTCATCCCAGGCTGTCTGAGCCCAGTCCGGCACACGCAGGCCGACCGCAACGATCAGCAGCTTCATGCAGGATCAATCGGCTTTGCGACGGGTGGCCGCTTGCACAGCCTTGCGGGCGGGTGCTTTTTTGGCTGCAGGCTTGCCCACGGTTTTCACCACAGGCTTGCTGCTGGGCTGGCTGGCCTTGACAGAAGCAGACTTGGCTGCGCTTTTGACTGCGGTTTTTGCGGTGGCCTTGGCTGCCGGTGGCGCCAACTTGGCAGGGGCTTTCAAAGCGGGTTTGGCCTTGCCAGCAGCTTTTGGCGTTGACTTTTTGGCCGCAGGTGATTTGGCCGAAGAGGTTTTGGTCACCGCTTTTTTGGCAACCGAGTTCTTGATATGCCCTTTGACTTCGGCGCCTGTCGCCGGCTTGGGAGCACCCAACTTCAGGCGCACAGGCGTACCCCCCCAGATTTCTTCGAGGTTGTAGTACGAGCGGATGGTCGGTTGCATGATGTGCACCACGGCTGGGCCGCAATCCACAATGATCCACTCACCGTTGTCCTCGCCTTCGATGCGCGGCTTGCTGAAGCCCGCCAAGCGGACTTTGTCGCGGACGCTCGCAGACAGCGCCTTGGTCTGACGGTTTGAGGTCCCCGAAGCAATGATGACCCGCTCGAACAGGGAGGACAAGTGTTCGGTGTCAAACACCTGGATCTCTTGGGCCTTGACGTCCTCCAAGGCGTCCACGATGGCTCGCTGGAGTTTTTGGATGTCTTTTTTGGCAGCGTTATCGGTCATCAATGGGGCCTGTAAAGGTGGTGTTCGTGAATATAGCGCTCAACTTCGGGTGAAACCAGACCGGCGAGGCTCTGGTCTGTGGCCGCCAGCACACGGATGTCCGTGGCACTGTGAGGCATCAGCGGCATGTCCAAATGTCGAATGCGCGCTTGCAGGGTGTCAGAAAGCGATGCCAGTGATGGCGACCTGTTTGAATTTTCGTCCCAGGCAGGCACAGCCACATCCCGGCCTGCGGCGCAGATTATAGCGATGCGGTCAATTTCACCGATTTGGTGCCACGAGGCCAAGGACCGCCGCTGGTCGTCACCGATGAGCAAAAAGAGTTGGGCCTGCGGGTGTTGGGCTTGCATTTCGTGCAGGGTGTCCACCGTGTAGCTGGGACCGGTGCGGCGGATTTCGCGATCGTCCACCACCACCTGCGGCACATGCGCAAAGGCCAATCGGGTCATGGCCAAGCGGTGCTCGCCCGCAGACAATTGACGCGGCTTGTGCCAAGCCTGGCCTGTGGGCAGGATGCGCACTTGGTCCAGTCTCAGTTGTGCAATGGCCGTCTCCACCAAGGCCAAGTGCGCCAAGTGCGGTGGATCGAAAGCACCGCCAAAAACACCCAGGCGCGACGCAAGGGGCGCACCGTCAAGGCCTGGCGTGACAGGATGTGCGGGTGACAGACTCAAACCCAGTCCTTGGGCACCAAAAAGTGGCTGAGTAAGCGTTCCTCCGGCGAGCCAGCCTCATCTTGGCGTTGGTAAGACCAGCGGACCTCCGGGGGCATGGACAGCAGGATCGACTCGGTGCGACCACCTGACTGCAGGCCAAAATGCGTGCCCCGGTCCCAGACCAGGTTGAACTCGACATAGCGACCGCGGCGGTACAGCTGGAAGTCGCGCTCGCGCTCACCATAGGGTGTAGCCATGCGACGCAGCACAATCGGCATGTAGGCCTGCAACAGTGAGTCCCCCACGCTTTGCAACATGGCAAAACTTTGATCCATGCCCAGCTCGGAGAAGTCGTCAAAAAAGATGCCGCCCACACCGCGCTGCTCGTGTCGGTGCTTGTTGCAAAAATAGTCATCGCACCAGACCTTGAAGCGCGGGTGCAAACCGGAGCCAAACGGGGTCAAGGCGTCCTTGCAGGTCTGGTGGAAATGCACCGCGTCTTCGTCAAAGCCATAGTAAGGCGTCAGGTCCATGCCGCCGCCAAACCAGGCCACGGGCGACTTGCCCTCGGGTTTCGCGGCGATCATGCGCACGTTCATGTGAACCGTGGGCACATAGGGGTTGCGCGGGTGAAACACCAAAGACACCCCCATCGCTTCAAAGGCCGATCCGGCCAGTTCAGGACGGTGTTGGGTGGCCGAGGGTGGCAACTGGGGCCCGGTGACATGCGAAAAACCACAACCGGCCCGCTCGAAAACAGGTCCACCTTCCAGAATCTGGGTGATGCCATTGCCTTGAAGTTTTTCGCCCGGGTCTTTTTGCCATGCGTCACTCAAAAAGGGGGTGCCGTCAAGGTCCGTCAGGGCCCCGGTGATGCGGGCCTGCAAGCCCAGCAGATAGGTTTGGACGGCGCTGAGTTCGAAGCTGGTGCTCATGGTGAATAGGAAAGTTAAAAGGTCTCAGGAAATGGTCGTGTTTGGGGGCGCTGAAGAGGGCCTTGCCTGAGCAGGGCTCCAAGGCACGATGGGGCCCATCTGGTGCACATGGAAGCCTTGAACACCAGCAAAGACACTGGCCATGTGGGCGTAATCTTGCTCCACTTGACCTGTCAATTCATAAAAATCGACGACGCAGAAGCGTCGCTGCCCCCAGTCCAGCTTGACCAAGGCCAAGGGGACCTGCGCCCCGAGAGCCAGTTGGTAAAAACCGCTGCGCCAACCGGGTGTGTGGCTGCGCGTCCCTTCAGGCGCCAGGCCCAGCCACAGCAGCTGGTCCTTGTGCTTGTGCTGCTCAAACACATGCACCATTTGACCGACCACACCCCTGGAGGAGCTGCGGTCGATCGGGATGCCCCCCACCCAACGCATCCAGGCGCCAAGCAGTGGCAACTTGAACAGCGCGTCTTTGCCCCAAAAGTGTGCAGGAATGCCCAGCGCCCATTTGGCCAACATGCCGATCGGGAAATCCCAGTTGCTGGTGTGCGGGTAGACGATGGCCACGCCCTGTCGCGCAGGAAAACCATCAAAGTCCACGCGCCACCCCAGCATTCTCAAAATCCAACGGGCCAGACGGGAGCCTTTGAAGGTCACAGGATGGTGGGTTGAGGTGCTCATGAAGGAAGAGGCTTCAGTTTTTGATGGCGCGATAACCAATGTCTCGGCGCATCTGCAGGCCATCAAAAGCGATCTGACTGGCGCTCTGGTAAGCCTTTTGCTGTGCTTGCTTGACCGAATCGGCCAGCGCCGTGACACACAAGACGCGTCCACTCGAGGTCAGGATTTGCCCCTCCTGTTCGGTGGTTCCCGCGTGGAAAACCATGACCTCATGGCTGTCCAAGGGCAAGCCGGTAATGGCATCGCCCTTGCGCGGGCTCATGGGATAACCGGCCGCAGCCATGACCACGCCCAGGGCGACGCGGCGGTCCCAGTCCAGCTCCAGTTTGTCCAGACCTTCAGAGGTGGCGGCCATCAGCACATCCAGCAAATCCGATTTCAGGCGCATCAGGATTGGCTGGGTCTCGGGGTCACCCATGCGGCAGTTGAACTCCAGCGTTTTGATGCGGCCTTGCGGGTCGATCATCAGGCCTGCGTACAAAAAACCGGTGTAAGGGATGCCGTCTTTTTCCATGCCCCGAATGGTCGGCAGGATGACTTCGCGCATGGCACGCGCATGCACCTCGGCGGTCACCACGGGCGCGGGTGAATACGCCCCCATGCCTCCGGTGTTGGGGCCCAGATCGCCGTCTTGCAGGCGTTTGTGGTCCTGGCTGGTGGCCAGAGCCACCACGTTTTTGCCGTCGCACAGCACCATGAAGCTGGCTTCTTCGCCTTGCAGAAATTCCTCAATCACCACGCGTGCACCGCCGGCGTTGTGCGCGACGCCCAGGGTGTTGTCCAGCAACATGAAGTCGATCGCCTCATGCGCCTCGGCCAAGGTCATCGCCACCACCACACCTTTGCCCGCAGCCAGGCCGTCGGCCTTGACCACGATGGGTGCCCCCAGGCGCTCCACGTAGGCGTGGGCCAAGGCTGCATCGGTGAAAGTTTCAAATGCAGCCGTGGGAATGCTGTGGCGCTGCATGAAGGCCTTGGAAAAAGCCTTCGAGCTTTCCAACTGTGCCGCCGCCTGGGTGGGGCCGAAAATGCGCAAACCATGGGCCCGAAAATCATCCACGATGCCGTTTGCCAAAGGGGCCTCGGGCCCGACCAGGGTCAAGCCGATGCCATGGTCAATGGCCCACTGACGCAAGTCCACGCCATCTGTGATCGGCACATTGATCAGGTTCGGATCGCGTGATGTGCCCCCATTGCCAGGGGCCACATACACCTGCTGGATCTTGGGCGATTGCGCCAGTTTCCACGCCATGGCGTGCTCTCGACCACCGCCGCCGACAACCAATACTTTCATCCAACTTCCTTAAACGTCGATTTCGGCGTTGTGAAACACGTTCTGCACATCGTCCAGATCTTCCAGCACATCGAGCAACTTCTGCATTTTGACCGCATCTTCGCCTTGGAGCGAAATGCTGTTTTCCGGCCGCAGGGTCACTTCGGCCATATCGGCCACCAAACCAGCAGCCTCCAGCGCATTTTTCACGGCTTCAAAGTCTGCGGGCGCGGTCAACACCTCTATGGCCCCCTCCTCGTCGGTGATCACATCTTCGGCACCCGCTTCCAGCGCCACTTCCATGACGTGGTCTTCGCTCGTGCCGGGTGCAAAAATCAACTGACCACAATGCTTGAACTGAAAAGCCACCGAACCTTCGGTGCCCAAGTTGCCGCCATGCTTGCTCAGGGCGTGCCTGACTTCGGCCACCGTGCGCACCCGGTTGTCGGTCATGGTGTCCAAAATGATGGCCGCGCCACCAATGCCATACCCTTCGTAGCGAATTTCCTCGTAACTCACACCTTCCAGGTTGCCGGTGGCCTTATCCACATTGCGCTTGATGGTGTCGGCGGGCATGTTGGCCGCCTTGGCCTTCTCAATGGCCAGTCGCAGTCGGGGATTGGCGCTGGCATCACCACCGCCGGTGCGGGCCGCCACCATGATCTCGCGCACCACCCGGGTCCAGATCCGCTGGCGTTTTTCGTCTTGCCGACCCTTGCGATGTTGAATATTTGCCCATTTGCTGTGGCCCGCCATCGGAAATTCCTTAAATGTTGATTTAACCTAGAGGCTGAATTTTACTTTTCATGAACAAAGGAAGATCAACGATGCCCGAACCGATGTTGATGGCTCAAAACGCCCAGGTGCGGTGCCACCTCTTGCCAGGTCTGTCCAACCGCCATGGCCTGATCACCGGGGCCACCGGAACTGGCAAAACCGTCACCTTGCAAACCTTGGCCGAAAATTTCTCTCGCATCGGCGTACCGGTCTTCATGGCCGACGTGAAAGGCGACCTGACCGGCATCAGCCAACCCGGGAAAATCGGCGAAAAACTCGCATCCGTGCTGAAAGACCGGGGCATTGATCTCCCAGAGCCCTTGGCCTGCCCCACCACTTTGTGGGACGTTTTTGGCGAGCAAGGCCATCCGGTACGCGCCACGATATCGGACATGGGACCGCTGTTGCTCACCCGCATGCTGGGCCTGAACGACACCCAGGCCGGGGTCTTGAACCTGGTGTTCAAGATTGCCGACGACAACGGTTTGCTGTTGCTGGACATGAAAGACCTTCGGGCCATGATGCAGTACGTGGGCGACAACGCCAAATTGTTCACCACCGAGTACGGCAACATCAGCGCCGCCAGCATTGGGGCCATTCAGCGCGGTCTGCTGCAAATCGAAAGCCAAGGCGGCGATAAGTTCTTTGGCGAACCGATGCTCAACATCGAAGACTTCATGCAGACCGATGCGCAAGGTCTGGGGGTGGTGAACATCCTGGCCGCTGACAAGCTCATGAACTCGCCGCGCCTTTACGCCACCTTCTTGTTGTGGATGCTCTCTGAGCTCTTTGAGGTCTTGCCCGAGATCGGCGACCCGGAAAAGCCCAAACTGGTTTTTTTCTTTGATGAGGCCCATTTGTTGTTCAAGGATGCGCCTGCGGCCCTGATCGAGCGCATCGAGTTGGTGGTGCGCTTGGTGCGCTCCAAGGGCGTGGGGGTGTACTTTGTCACACAAAACCCGCTCGATATTCCCGACACCGTGCTGGGCCAGTTGGGCAACCGAGTGCAGCATGCTTTGCGCGCTTTCACGCCACGCGATCAAAAAGCTGTGAAATCCACCGCCCAAACCATGCGCCCCAAAGCCGGCCTGAACATCGAAGCGGCCATCACAGAGCTGGCAGTGGGTGAGGCTTTGGTGAGTTTTCTGGACGCCAAAGGACGCCCCTGTGAGACCGAACGGGTGTATGTGTTGCCCCCGGCAGGCCAACTGGGCCCCATCACCTCGGCCCAGCGCCAAGCGCTGATCGCAGGGTCTCTGGTCGCCGGGGTGTACGAGCAAGCGCAAGACCGGGAATCGGCCTATGAGCGGCTCAAAGGACAAGCGGCTGCCCAGGACAACGCTTCTGCCAACCCCAAGCCTTTGCCTGGACAGGGTCCAGCGCCGGATGAAAAAACCTCTGGTGGCTTGATGGGCTCCCTGTCTGAGATGCTTTTTGGTGGAACCGGCCCCCGCGGCGGCCAACGTGACGGCGTCGCCCAAATGGTCGTCAAAAGTGCGGTTCGTACCGTGGGCTCAGCGGTCGGTCGCGAAATCGTTCGAGGGGTGATGGGCAGTTTGCTGGGTGGCCGCCGACCCAAATGAAGCACAAGCGCTCAGGCCCATCCAAAACCCCTCGGGTGTTTCGACAACAAGCGCGCTTGGGGTTTGGCAACGCTGAATAAAAAAAGGCCCCGAGGGGCCTTTTTGGTGGGTTCCATCCAGCTCAGCTGGCCGTCGCTTCTTCGGGCTCGGCAGGCTCGGAGCGGGAAGAACGGGCTTCCTTCTTGGGATTGGGCGTGATGTCCAACTGCACTTCGTCCTTGCTGTCGATGTCCACCGTGAGGCGGCCACCCTCGGTCAGACGGCCGAACAGCAATTCGTCGGCCAAAGCCTTGCGGATGGTGTCCTGGATCAGGCGTTGCATCGGGCGAGCGCCCATGAGGGGATCGAAGCCCTTCTTGCCCAAAAACTTTCGCAGGGCATCGGTGAAGGTGACTTCGACCTTTTTCTCGCCCAACTGGGTTTCGAGCTGCAGCAAAAACTTGTCCACCACGCGCAGGATGATCTGCTCGTCGAGCGGCTTGAAGCTGACCATGGCGTCCAGGCGGTTGCGGAACTCCGGGGTGAACAGGCGCTTGATATCGCCCATTTCGTCCCCGGCTTGACGCGGGTTGGTGAAACCAATGGTGGCCTTGTTCATGGTCTCGGCGCCCGCGTTGGTGGTCATGATGATGATCACGTTGCGGAAGTCGGCCTTGCGCCCGTTGTTGTCGGTCAGCGTACCGTGGTCCATCACCTGCAACAGCACGTTGAAGATGTCTGGGTGGGCTTTTTCGATCTCGTCGAGCAAGAGCACGCAATGGGGCTTTTTGGTGACGGCTTCGGTCAACAAACCGCCCTGGTCAAAACCCACATAACCTGGAGGCGCGCCGATCAGGCGACTGACAGCGTGACGCTCCATGTATTCAGACATGTCAAAACGGATCAGCTCGATGCCCAGGATGTAGGCCAACTGTTTGGCCGCTTCGGTCTTGCCCACACCGGTGGGGCCGGAAAAGAGGAAGGAGCCAATCGGTTTGTCGGTCTTGCCCAGGCCCGAACGCGCCATCTTGACCGCAGAGGCGAGCACTTCCAGGGCTTTGTCCTGGCCAAACACCACGGACTTGAGGTCACGCTCGATGGTCTGCAGCTTGCTGCGGTCGTCGTTGGAGACATTGGCTGGCGGTATCCGCGCAATTTTGGCCACGATGTCTTCGATCTCGGTTTTGCCAATGGTCTTTTTGCGTTTGGAAGCCACCTGGATGCGCTGCGCAGCGCCGGCTTCGTCGATGACGTCAATCGCCTTGTCAGGCAGCTGGCGGTCGTTGATGAATTTGGCCGACAACTCTGCTGCGGCTTGCAAAGCGGCAATGGTGTATTTGACGCTGTGGTGGTCTTCAAAGCGGCTTTTGAGGCCTTTGAGGATGTCCACCGTCTCCGACACCGTCGGCTCGACCACGTCCACTTTCTGGAAGCGGCGCGACAAAGCGGCGTCTTTTTCGAAGATCCCCCGGTATTCGGTGAAGGTGGTCGCCCCGATGCACTTGAGTTGACCGCTCGACAAAGCCGGTTTGAGCAAGTTGGATGCATCCAAAGTGCCGCCTGAGGCAGCACCCGCACCGATCAGGGTGTGAATTTCATCGATGAACAGGATACCGTTTGGCTTGTCCTTGAGGGACTTGAGCACACCTTTGAGGCGTTGCTCAAAATCTCCGCGGTATTTGGTGCCTGCCAAAAGCGCGCCCATGTCAAGGGAATACACCGTGGCCTCGGCCAGGATCTCTGGCACGGTGCCCTGAGTGATCCGCCAAGCCAGGCCTTCAGCGATCGCGGTTTTGCCAACTCCGGCCTCGCCTACGAGCAGTGGATTGTTTTTGCGGCGTCGGCACAGGATCTGGATCGTGCGCTCCACCTCGTAGTCGCGGCCAATGAGCGGGTCGATCTTGCCGTCTTTGGCCGCCTGGTTCAGGTTGTTGGTGTACTGCTCCAGGGGCGAGGCTTTTTCGTTGCGCTCACCTGCGCTGGATTCTTCGCTGTCGGAACTGGCAGGCGAATCCGATTTGGCCGCTTCGGGTGGGTCGGTCTTGCGAATACCATGGGCAATGAAATTGACCACATCCAGACGCGTGATGCCCTGTTGGTGGAGGTAATACACGGCGTGAGAGTCTTTTTCACCAAAGATGGCAACCAGCACATTGGCTCCGGTCACTTCTTTTTTGCCGTTGCCAGTGGACTGCACATGCATGATGGCGCGCTGGATGACGCGCTGAAAACCGAGTGTAGGCTGTGTGTCCACTTCTTCGGTACCCGAAACCTGTGGCGTGTTGTCCTTGATGAAATTGCTCAAGGCTTTGCGCAAATCATCAATGTTGGCTGCACAGGCGCGCAGCACCTCGGCGGCGCTGGGGTTGTCCAGCAAAGCCAGGAGCAAGTGCTCGACTGTGATGAATTCGTGGCGTTGTTGCCGGGCCTCAACAAAGGCCATGTGCAAGCTGACTTCCAATTCCTGGGCAATCATGTGATTTCCTTATGCCTTGCTGAGTGAATGAGATAAATGGGAGGTGAGGCACATCGGTGCTTATTCAATAGGCTCACAGACACATTGCAGCGGGTGACCTGCCTGTTTGGCTGCATCGAGCACCTGATCGACCTTGGTGGTGGCGACGTCACGAGAGTAAACGCCACAGACGCCTTTACCGTCCAAGTGGATCTTGAGCATGATCTGCGTGGCCGATTCACGGTCTTTGCTGAAGAACTCCTGAATGACCATCACCACAAACTCCATCGGGGTGAAATCGTCATTGAGCATCGCCACCTGGTACATCTGGGGCGGTTCAATTTTCTGGGCGCGCCGCTCAAGCACCACCGAATCGACGCCATCGGGGGTCTGGGGTATCGCGGTCGGCAGCGTCGGATTTGCAGGTTTTTTCGTTGCCATGAAATCATTCTATCGATGCTTTCATCCCCTTTGAGGTTCAGGCATGAAAAGTCTTGATGCCCTTGCGGCCAAAATCCCACCCCGGGAAAACCTCACATTGACAAATTCATCAGCTAATACTCAAACTGAATCATCTCATCAAAAATGGAGACATCGTATGCCCAATGGCACGGTCAAATGGTTCAACGATGCCAAGGGTTTTGGCTTCATCCAGCCAGACGGCGGGGGAGCAGACGCCTTTGCCCATTTTTCAGCCATCCAGATGGAAGGCTTCAAATCCCTGAAAGAGGGTCAGCGGGTTCAATTCGAACTCTCGCAAGGTGACAAAGGCTTTTTGGCGCTGGACATTCAAGCCCTCGAGGCGGGAACAGATCCCACCCCTGCCAAACTGCACGTTCCGCCCGATGACGCCAGCGGATCAGACGGTCGCGATTAGAAACCTGTTCACCCACGATCATCGGCTTGTCAGCATCATTTAAGATCCAATTGTGTTTGGATGTCGTTGATTGATTTTCATGAAACCTGAATCTCTGCAGAGGTCCGTGATGTGGGCCCATCGGTGTTTCCGCCGTTTGGGGGTGATGCTTTTGAGTGCCCTCTTTTTGGCGGGTTCAGCCCATGCGCAAGGCAGCCCACAGCTGAATTTGGAGCGGACGCTGTTGATGGCGGGCATGCACCGTCTGGATGTTCAGGTGGCACAAACACCCTCCCAACACCAAATTGGACTGATGTGGCGCAAGGACATGCCCCCCCATGAAGGCATGCTGTTTGTGTTCGAGCATGCGACAACCCAGTGTTTTTGGATGCGCAACACCTTGATTCCTCTGACCGCTGCGTTTTTGGAAGATGACGGCACCATTGTCAACCTGGCCGACATGAAACCCCAAAGTGATGAGTCGCATTGCTCCGCAAAACCCGTTCGCTACGTGCTGGAGATGAACCAAGGCTGGTTTGCCAAACGTCAAATCAAGCCGGGTTTCAAGCTGGGAGGCGCCATTTTCAGCAAACGCCCCGGATGAGCGACCGGTCAGAACCGCCGCTGGCTGGTCTCAAACACCCCAGACCACAGCAGACTCCTCCGCCTGACAACGTTTGAGCATTTTGACCATGGGCGCGGCGCGTTGCGATAAACGCACAGGGTCCAAGACCTCCGCTTCATCCACCGCCAAACCACTTGGCTGGGGGTGGGCGGATATGGCGTTCTCCCTAACTTGCTGTCGAGCCGCCTCGTCTTGTTTGACCGCCGCTTCGAGCCGGGCAATCACCTCGGGCAATTGGGCCACCTCGATGATGCCTCGCTCTGTACCGTGGCCCAGCATGATTTGGAGCAGCCTGCGCGCGTCCGGCGCCAACATGATGAGGTCGGCTGCGGCTTTGGATTTAAATTTGAACAACATACTGAACTCCTGAAGTGGAAGATTCAGCGGCCCACCATCTCCACGCCATCGTCTTCGACGGAATCGCCCTGAATCAAGGCTTTGAGTTTATGGCTGGCATGGAAGGTGGCAACACGACGTGCATCAATAGGAATCAACTCTCCTGTACGCGGATTGCGCCCAGGACGCGCCGCCTTCGTGCGGATCTGGAAGTTGCCAAAACCGGAAATCTTGACCTCTTCGCCGGCAATCAGCTTGTCCACGACCAGATCAAAAAATGCGTCAACCATGTCCTTGGACTCGCGCTTGTTGAGACCAATTTGCTCAAACAGCAAGTCGGCCAGATGCGCCTTCGTCAGGGCTGGGGTTTCAAGGGATTCAAAACTGATTTGCATGGCCTTTTCAACCACGCAATCGCGCGGCCACCTCTTGTGTCAGTTGGGCCATGATGACGTTCATGGCTGCATCAATTTGGGCGTCGGTGAGTGTGGCTTCGTCGTTGTGCAGCGTCAAGCGAACGGCCAGGCTTTTCTCACCGGCGGCCAAGCCACCAGCGCCTTCGGTCTTGGGGCGGTAGATGTCAAACATGACCGCATCACGCAATAAGCCCTGCGTGGGGGCACTGTGGATGGCGCCCAGCAACTGGTCATGGGTGACGGACTCGGCCACAATGACCGCGATGTCGCGCTCCACCGCTTGAACCTTGGCCACAGGCTGGGCCACGGGCACGGGACGGCGTGTCACGGCCTCAAGGTCCAGCTCAAACAAAACAGGGGCGTGCGGCAACTCCCAAACCTGTCTGCAGCGCGGATGCAGCTCCCCGACATGGCCAATCACCACGCCATCCATCAACACCTGGGCCGAACGGCCCGGGTGCAAGGCGGGGTGTTCTGCCACCACAAATTGAGCTTTGAAGGGCGCCAGCAACTTTTCGACATCGGCCTTGACGTCGTAAAAATCGACGTTGCGGGCTTTACCCTGCCAGCCCAAAGCGTCAACAGGCCCCCAGGCCATGCCCGCTACACGCATGGGCTGGTCAAAACCTTGCACCGTCGCGTCGCTTTCGGGGACAGTCGCATCGCGCAAGAAAACGCGGCCCAGCTCGAACACGCGCACGCGGTCGGCCTTGCGGTCGGCGTTGAACTTGACGACCTGCAGCAGCGAGCCAATCAGGCTCGAACGCATCACGCTCATATGGCTGGCGATCGGGTTGAGCAGTCGGATCGGGCTGGTGTTGCCCACCAGTTCTTTTTCCCAAGACTCCTCGACAAAGCTGTAGTTGATGGTTTCCTGGTACCCCAGCGCGGCAACCGCGCGGCGCACGGCCGAAGGACTGCGCTCGGTCTCTGGGCGCACTTTGGCGGTGATGGGGGCCAGAGGTGGCGTTGTGGGCAGGTTGTTGTAGCCCACCATGCGGGCCACTTCTTCGATCAGGTCTTCTTCGATCTGCAGGTCAAAGCGGAAGCTGGGCGGCGTCACCGTCACAGTACCCTCGCCTTCGGCGACTTGCAAGCCCAGACCGCGCAAGGCGTCAGCACACTGCTGCTGGGTCAAAGGCATGCCAATCACCTTGACCGCACGGGCCACACGCAGCGTGACGGGCTTGATCGCAGGCAGGTTCAGAATCTGGTCGTCGATGGGGCCGACTTGGGTCTCGGGCGTACCGCAAATGTCCAGCACCAGCTGGGTGATGCGCTCGATGTGCTCCACCGTGAATTGTGGGTCCACACCACGCTCAAAACGGTGACCGGCGTCGGTCGAGAAGTTGAAGCGGCGCGAACGGCCTGCAATCGAGGTCGGCCACCAAAAAGCGGCTTCGATGTAGATGTTTTGCGTGCCGTCGGACACGGCGGTGGCATCACCACCCATGATGCCGGCCAGGGATTCGACCTGACGGTCATCGGCGATCACGCCCACCTTGTCGTCCAAAGTCACGGTGTTGCCGTTGAGCAATTTCAGCGTCTCGCCGGCCTGACCCCAGCGCACCTGCAGGCCGCCGTGGATTTTGTCGAGGTCGAAGATGTGCGACGGGCGACCGAACTCGAACATCACATAGTTGGAGATGTCCACCAAAGGGCTCACGCTGCGCTGGCCGCAACGGGCCAGGCGGTCAACCATCCACTGCGGTGTCTGAGCTTTTGTGTTCACGCGCTTGACCACACGCCCGCTGAAGCGGCCGCACAGGTCTTTGGCGTGCACTTTGACGGCGAGCTTGTCGCTGATCTGGCTGGTCACCACTGGGAAAGTTGGGGCCTTCAAGGGCGCACCGGTCAGGGCCGCCACTTCACGGGCAATGCCGTAGACGCTCAGGCAGTGCGCCAGATTGGGCGTGAGCTTGAGCGTCATCAGGGTGTCGTCTAAATTCAGGTACTGGCGGATGTCTTGACCCAAGGGGGCATCAAGCGGCAACTCCAGCAGGCCACCGTGGTCGTCGGCGATCTTCAGCTCTTTGGCAGAGCACAGCATGCCCTGGCTTTCAACGCCACGCAATTTGCCCACTTTGATCAGGAAAGGCTTGCCGTCTTCGCCCGGGGGCAACTCGGCGCCCACCATGGCGCAGGGCACGCGGATGCCCACGCGTGCATTGGGCGCACCGCACACGATGTTGAGCAAACTGCCCTGCCCCACGTCCACTTGGCACACGCGCAGGCGGTCGGCATTGGGGTGTTGCACGGCTTCCTTGATTTCACCGACCACAATCATCGTGAAAGGCGGGGCCACGGGCTCGAGCTCTTCCACTTCGAGACCGGCCATGGTCAAGGTATCGGCCAGTTGCTGGGTCGTCAGGGGCGGGTTGCAAAACTCGCGCAACCAGGATTCGGGAAATTGCATGACTCGTGTCTCGTGTATCGGACTGGGGTGGGAATTACTGGAACTGGCTCAGGAAGCGCACATCGCCGTCAAAAAAGAGGCGCAGATCGTTCACGCCGTAGCGCAGCATGGTGAAACGGTCCATGCCCATGCCAAAGGCAAAGCCTATGAAGCGCTCGGGGTCCAGGCCCATGTTGCGCACCACGTTCGGGTGCACTTGTCCGGAGCCCCCCACTTCGAGCCAGCGACCAGCCAGCGGGCCGCTTTGGAACTGGATGTCGATCTCGGCGCTGGGTTCGGTGAAGGGGAAGAAACTGGGCCGAAAGCGCAACACCAGATCGTCGCTTTCGAAGAAGGTGCGGCAGAAATCGGTGACCACGACCTTGAGGTCCTTGAAACTCACGTTCTCGCCAATCCACAAGCCTTCGCACTGGTGGAACATGGGCGAGTGGGTGGCATCGGAGTCGACACGGAAAGTGCGGCCTGGCGCAATGACACGGATTTCAGGCATGCCCTGACCTGCGTCGAGTTGGTTTTTGTAGCGTTTGACGTGCTGCACTGCATGACGGATCTGCATGGGGCTGGTGTGCGTGCGCAGCAAATGGCCGCCTTCGACATAGAAGGTGTCGTGCATGGATCGGGCTGGATGGTCTTCGGGCGTGTTGAGCGCCGTGAAGTTGAACCAGTCGGTCTCGATCTCGGGGCCTTGGGCCACTTCAAAGCCCATCGAGCCAAAAATATTCTCGACCCGCTCCAGCGTGAGCGAGACAGGGTGCAAACCACCCACATGGGTGCTGCGGCCTGGCAGTGTCACATCCAACGCTTCGGCTTTGAGCTGGGCATTCAGCTCGGCATCGGCCAAAGCCTGGCGCCGGTCATTCAATGCGGTCTCGATCGCCTGTTTAGCGATGTTGATGGCCGCACCCCGGGTTTTCTTTTCTTCCACGCTCAGAGCGGCCATGCCCTTCATCAGCTCGGTGATGCGACCGGCTTTGCCCAAAAATTGGGCTTTGGCATTTTCGAGGTCAGAGGGGGTCAATGCCTGCACAAAACTCTGGCGTGCAGAATCAACCAGGGTGTCCAGCTCGTTCATGGTGTGGAATCGTTAAATATCAAAATAAAAAAGGGATTGAAGCCTTTGTGAGCCTCAATCCCTTTGATCGAGTGCGCAGCATGAGCACGAATGCTCATGCCACTCATGGACTCAAGCTGCGGCCAGTTTGGCTTTGACTTGGTTCACGATGCCAGCAAAAGCGGCCTTGTCGTGCACGGCGATGTCCGCCAGCATCTTACGGTCGATTTCGATGGCTGCCTTTTTCAGGCCATTGGCGAACTGGCTGTAGGTCAGACCGCATTCACGCGCAGCGGCGTTGATACGGGCAATCCACAACTGACGGAACACACGCTTTTTGGTGCGACGGTCACGGTAGGCATATTGGCCAGCCTTCATCACCGCCTGTTTGGCGATGCGGAAGACATTGCCGCGGCGACCGCGGAAACCTTTTGCAAGGGCCAAAACTTTCTTGTGACGGGCGCGTGCCGTTACACCACGTTTAACGCGAGGCATATTGATTCTCCTTGTTCGTCAGTGATTACAGGCCAGCCATGGGCAGCATTTGCGCGATGTGACCCATATTGGTCTCATGCACAGCCACTGCACCGCGAAGGTGACGCTTGTTTTTGGTGGTCTTCTTGGTCAGGATGTGACGTTTGAAGGCTTGCCCGCGTTTAACGGTTCCACCGGGACGAACACGGAAGCGCTTTTTAGCACTGCTTTTGGTCTTCATCTTGGGCATTTGAATGCTCCTTTGTTTGTGCTCGTGAGGCGTCTGCAAATTCTTTGCAGCCTTGTTGGCCCCGAGCCACTTTTAACAAAAGCTGCTGGTAGGCAGCTTTTGATTCGACCAGCCCGAAAGCCAGTCAAACTCTTCTTCAAGCCGATTCGGCAGTGGCAGTTGCGTCAGCAGACTTGCCGCCCACAACTGGCTTTTTGCGTCCAGGCGCAATCATCATGATCATTTGGCGCCCTTCCAATTTTGGAAATTGCTCCACAACAATCGAATCTGCCAACTCATCACGGATGCGGTTGAGCAAAGCCAAACCCAATTCCTGATGTGTGATTTCACGACCACGGAAACGCAAAGTGATTTTGCACTTGTCACCATCGTTCAAAAAACGACGGATGTTGCGCATCTTGATGTTGTAGTCCCCATCGTCTGTGCCAGGCCGGAACTTCACTTCCTTGATGTCAATCACCGTTTGCTTGGCTTTGGCTTCTGCCGCACGCTTTTGCTCTTGGTATTTGAACTTGCCGTAGTCCATCAAGCGACACACCGGTGGCGTGGCCGTGGCGGCAATTTCAACCAAGTCCACATCCATCTCACCCGCCAGCCGCAAGGCCTCGGCCAGAGACAAAATGCCCATGGGCTCATTGTCGGGGCCCGAGACACGGACCTCAGGGGCCATGATTTCACGGTTCAAACGGTGTTTACGTTCTTCGCGTTGACGACGATCACGAAATTCGGTAGCGATGACTCAATCCTTTGTGGAAAAAACTGCAACATGCAGCCCAACCCTCTTTGTGCCCACGGGCCAAAGCTTGTGGCGAAACTCACCTTCAGGCTTTAGAAGCAATGTCGGCTGCAATGAGTTCAATGAACGCATCGATCGACATCACACCAAGGTCTTTGTTACCTCGGGCGCGCACAGCGACGGTACCTGCTGCCTTCTCCTTGTCGCCGGCGACAAGAATGTAGGGCAGCTTTTGCAACGAATGCTCACGTATTTTATACGTGATTTTCTCGTTGCGAAGGTCCAACTCGACCCTAAGGCCTTGATTTGACACCGATTTTTGCAGTTTTGCAGCGATTTCACGACAGTAATCAGCTTGCGCGTCGGTGATGTTGAGCACAGACACTTGGATGGGAGCGAGCCAGCTTGGCAGCGCCCCGGCATGCTGCTCCACCAAAATGCCAATGAATCGCTCCATGCTGCCAACAATGGCCCGGTGCAAGATCACGGGGCGCTGGCGCGAACCGTCTTCGGCCGTGTACTCGGCATCGAGCCGCTCGGACAGGTTGAAGTCCACCTGAATCGTGCCGCATTGCCATTCTCGACCGATGGCGTCTTTCAAGGTGTATTCGATCTTGGGGCCATAGAAAGCGCCATCGCCTTCTGAGATCACGAACTCGCAACCGGAGTCTCGCAAGCTGTCCATCAAAGCTTTTTCGGCCTTGTCCCACAACTCGTCAGATCCAATACGGGCTGCTGGGCGTGTGGAGACCTTGTACAAAATGTTGGTGAATCCAAAATCGGCATACACCTTCTTGAGCACCTTGGTGAATGTGTCGCACTCGGGCAGGATTTGGTCTTCGGTACAAAAAATGTGACCGTCGTCTTGCGTGAAACCACGCACACGCATGATGCCGTGCAAGCCACCCGAAGGCTCATTGCGGTGGCACTGTCCAAATTCACCGTAGCGCAAAGGCAGGTCGCGGTAACTTTTGATGCCTTGCTTGAAGATCAAAATATGACCTGGGCAGTTCATCGGCTTGAGCGCATAGTCACGCTTTTCCGACTCGGTCGTGAACATGTTGTCGCGGTACTTGTCCCAGTGTCCGGTCTTTTCCCACAAGCTTTTATCAATGATCTGAGGACCTTTGACCTCTTGGTAGCCGTTGTCACGGTACACCTGGCGCATGTACTGCTCAATGGTTTGCCATACCGTCCAGCCCTTGGGGTGCCAAAACACCAGACCCGGAGCGTGCTCGTCAATGTGGAACAAATCCAGCTCGCGCCCCAGTTTGCGGTGGTCACGTTTTTCGGCTTCTTCCAGGCGCAGCAGGTACTGCTGCAAGTCTTCTTTGGTGGCCCAGGCCGTTCCGTAAACGCGCTGCAGCATCTCATTTTTGCTGTCACCGCGCCAGTAGGCGCCAGCCACCTTCATCAGTTTGAAGTGTTTGAGTTTGCCCGTACTGGGGACATGAGGGCCTCGGCAAAGATCTTCGAAATCGCCTTCACGGTAAAGGCTGACAGCCTCACCGGGTGGAATGGCACCAATGATTTCGGCTTTGTAGTGCTCACCCAGACCCGTGAAATACGCAACGGCCTCATCACGGGGTAAGACCCGACGAACCACGGGTTCATCCTTGGCTGCCAGTTCAGCCATGCGCTTTTCGATCAACACCAGGTCTTCTGGGGTCAAGGCTCTGGGGCAAGAGAAGTCGTAATAAAAGCCATTGTCAATCACGGGACCAATGGTGACTTGGACATCCGGAAAGAGGCTTTTGACCGCATAAGCCAGCAAATGCGCAGTCGAGTGGCGGATGAGGTCCAAACCTTCAGGGTCCTTGGAGGTGATGATGGACAACCTGGCGTTTTGGTCCATGCGGTAACTGGTGTCGACCAATTGGCCATCGACTCGACCCGCCAAAGCGGCTTTGGCCAATCCCGAACCAATAGAGGCCGCCACCTCTGCAACGGTGACAGGGCCTGGAAACTCTCGAACTGAACCATCTGGAAGCGTGATTGTGACCATAGGGATAAATATCAAGCGCACTCACTGAACACGCCAAAAAGAACAAACAATCCCCGATTTTCACACAATAAAACTTTGTCCAATGGCAGACCCAGCCACACCTGATTTCATTCGGTTCATGACCAGACACAAGACCCCATAAAGGCGATGACGTCAGGGAAATGTGGGGATGCTTGGTTTAAGATAGTGATCTTCTTTTTCATCCTGTAAAAAAGCACCATGATGACAACGCCTTCAGAACGCTCCCGAATCATTTACACCTTGACCGATGAGGCGCCACTGCTGGCGACAGCGGCCTTTTTGCCGGTGATTTCCAGCTTCACCAAGCCCGCCGGCATTGACGTCCAAACCAGCGACATTTCGGTGGCCGCTCGCATCTTGGGCGAATTTTCTGATTTGTTGCCGCCAGAGCAGCGCTTGCCCAACAACTTGGCCGAACTCGGCAAGCTCACGCTCAGCCCCAAAGCCAACATCATCAAGTTGCCCAACATCAGCGCATCTGTGGGGCAACTGACCGCCGCCATCAAGGAATTGCAAAGCAAAGGTTATGCCCTGCCCGATTACCCCGATGCACCAAAAAACGATGAAGAAAAAGCCATCAAGGCACGCTACAGCAAATGCATTGGTTCGGCTGTGAACCCTGTGTTGCGCGAAGGCAATTCAGACCGCCGTGCGCCCAAAGCCGTCAAAGAATTCGCGCGTAAAAACCCCCACAGCATGGCTGAATGGAGCCAGGCCTCGCGCTCCCACGTTTCGCACATGCACGCTGGTGACTTCTACCATGGCGAAAAATCAATGACGCTGGACCGCCCCCGCGAAGTCAGGATGGAACTGATCACCAAAAGCGGCAAAACAATCGTCTTGAAACCCAAAGTCGCGTTGCTTGATCGCGAAGTCATCGACAGCATGTTCATGAGCAAGAAAGCCTTGCTCGAGTTCTACGAAAAAGAAATCGAAGACGCACACAAGACCGGTGTGATGTTCTCATTGCACGTCAAGGCCACCATGATGAAGGTCTCGCACCCCATTGTGTTTGGTCACTGCGTGAAGATTTTTTACAAAGAAGCATTTGCCAAGCACGGCGCCCTGTTCAAAGAATTGGGCGTCAACGTGAACAACGGCATGGCCGATCTCTACAGCAAGATCACGTCATTGCCCCAATCCAAGCAAGACGAGATCAAGCGCGATCTGCATGCCTGTCACGAAGGCCGTCCCGAATTGGCCATGGTGGACTCCGCCAAAGGCATCACCAACTTCCATTCACCCAATGATGTGATCGTGGACGCGTCCATGCCCGCCATGATCCGCAATGGCGGAAAGATGTGGGGCGCGGATGGCCGCTTGAAAGACGTCAAGGCCGTGATGCCCGAGTCGACCTTTGCCCGCATCTACCAGGAGATGATCAACTTCTGCAAATGGCATGGCGCATTTGATCCCAAGACCATGGGCACCGTACCCAATGTGGGCCTGATGGCGCAACAAGCCGAAGAGTACGGCTCGCACGACAAAACCTTCGAAATCCAAGAAGACGGCGTGGCCAACATCACCGACATCAACACCGGTGAAGTGCTGCTGAGCCAAAACGTGGAAGAAGGCGACATCTGGCGCATGTGCCAGGTCAAAGACGCCGCGATCCGCGACTGGGTCAAACTGGCCGTCACCCGTGCACGCAATTCCGGCATGCCCGTGGTGTTCTGGCTTGACCAGTACCGCCCTCACGAGGCGCAACTCATCACCAAGGTCAAGATGTACCTGCACGAGCACAACACGGCAGGTCTGGAAATCCAGATCATGAGCCAGGTGCGCGCCATGCGTTACACCTTGGAGCGCGTTGTTCGCGGTTTTGACACCATCAGCGCCACGGGCAACATCCTGCGTGACTATTTGACCGACTTGTTCCCGATCATGGAACTGGGTACATCGGCCAAGATGCTGTCCATCGTGCCGTTGATGGCCGGTGGTGGCATGTACGAAACGGGTGCCGGCGGCTCCGCACCAAAACATGTGCAACAGTTGGTCGAAGAGAACCACTTGCGTTGGGATTCGCTGGGTGAATTCCTGGCCCTGGCGGTGTCGCTGGAAGACCTGGGCCTCAAAACAGGCAACAAGAAAGCCGGTATTCTGGCCAAAACCCTGGATGCAGCCACGGGTAAGCTGTTGGACAACAACAAGAACCCCTCACCCAAAACCGGACAGCTCGACAACCGCGGCAGCCAGTTTTATTTGGCCATGTACTGGGCGCAAGAACTTGCCGCGCAAACCGAGGACGCCGAATTGGCCAAGCATTTTGAGCCCCTGGCCAAAACCCTCACCGCCCAAGAAAAAACCATCGTGGCTGAATTCGCTGCGGTGCAAGGCAAGCCCGTGGACATCGGCGGTTACTACTACCCCTCTGCCGAGAAATTGAAAACCGTCATGTGCCCGAGCAAAACCTTCAACGAAGCACTCAAGACCGTTTGAGGCCCCTTCAACGCACTCAAGTCCGCTTGAGCGCCAGACGCAAAAAAGCCACCGCAAGGTGGCTTTTTTGTGAGCGCTGCACAACCTGCCCGAAGGCAGGCCATCAGCCGTTCAGTGGAACTGCTCTTCTTCGGTCGAACCGGTCAAAGCCTTCACCGAAGAGGAACCGCCTTGAATCACGGTGGTCACGTCATCGAAGTAGCCTGCACCCACTTCTTGCTGGTGAGACACGAAGGTGTAACCCTTGTCGCGTGCAGCAAACTCAGGCTCTTGCACCATTTCGGTGTAATGCTTCATGCCTTCGCCACGGGCGTACGCGTGGGCAAATTGGAAAGTGTTGTACCAGTTGATGTGGATACCAGCCAGTGTGATGAACTGGTACTTGTAGCCCAGTGCCGACAGGTCTTCTTGGAACGACGCGATTTGCTTGTCGTTGAGGTTTTTCTTCCAGTTGAAAGAAGGTGAGCAGTTGTAAGACAAGAGCTTGCCGGGGCATGCTGCGTGCACCGCTTGCGCGAATTCGCGAGCGAAGCCGATGTCGGGCACGCCGGTTTCACACCACACCAAGTCGGCGTAAGGCGCGTAGGCCACGCCGCGGCTGATGGCTTGCTCCAAGCCGTTCTTGACGCGGTAGAAACCTTCTTGGGTGCGCTCGCCGGTCAAGAAAGGCTTGTCGTTGGCGTCATGGTCTGAGGTGATCAGGTTGGCCGCTTCAGCATCGGTGCGGGCCAAAACGATGGTGGAGGTACCCATGACGTCGGCCGCGAAACGGGCCGAGATCAATTTCTCGCAAGCTTCTTGGGTCGGGACCAAGACTTTGCCGCCCATGTGTCCACACTTTTTCACTGCCGCCAATTGGTCTTCGAAATGCACACCAGCAGCGCCGGAAGCGATCATGTTCTTCATCAATTCGAACGCATTCAACACGCCACCAAAACCGGCTTCCGCATCGGCCACGATGGGCAAGAAGTAGTCGATGAATTCTTTGTCACCGGGGTTGATGCCACGGCTCCACTGAATTTCGTCGGCGCGCTTGAAGGTGTTGTTGATGCGACGAACCATCGTGGGCACCGAGTCGTACGCGTACAGCGACTGGTCAGGGTACATGGTTTCAGACGTGTTGCCGTCGGCAGCGACTTGCCAGCCTGAGAGATACACCGCTTCCAAGCCGGCTTTGGCTTGTTGCATGGCTTGACCAGCGCTGATGGCACCAAAAGCGTTGACGTAGCCTTTTTTGGCGCCGCCATTGACTTTTTCCCAGAGCTTTTCGGCGCCACGCTTGGCCAAGGTGTGCTCGATGGGCATGCTGCCGCGCAAGCGCACGACATCAGCTGCGCTGTAACCGCGCTTGACACCCTTCCAGCGGGGGTTGGTGGCCCAGTCTTTTTCAAGGGCTGTAATTTGTTGTTCACGGCTCATTTGTTGGGTGATATCGGCGGGCATGGAGAACTCCTGAGGTCAAGTGGTTGATGGGCGACAACACGTGAATGCCTGATGTCGTTGATGAAATCTTAACTCTTCTATAAGACAATCAACTATTCTTATGTCTTATACAAGACTTTTATTTTGTCGTTTAAATTCAACAAGTTATCTTATTAATTTTGTATATAAAAATAACTTTCCATAATGCTGAAAAACAAAATGGAATTTCTTTCTTGTTTTTTCATATTAAGAAAACAACCAACGGGAGATGAAAAGCAAAAAAGACACCACAACAAGATCCATCAGCTCAGCTGAGCCAACAGTCAAAAAAATTCTCAGGTGCGAGCAAGCTCGGACAAACAGTTGAAGACAAAAAGCCAAGGTGACAAGCGCAAAAAAAGCACCAGAAGACGGGTAAATCAGCAACAACACCTAGATAAAAATAACTTTTCTGCTTGAGAACTGCCACTTTCTCAATTAGCATCACATTGGCTGTAAACACATCGTTTCTCAGCGGCGAACCCACTTCCGACCAAAGGAATTTCATCATGGCAACTGCGAAAAAAACCCCGGCCAAAAAAGCTGCAGCTCCCGCAAAAAAAGCAGCACCGGCCTCCAAAGCGGCTCCAGCTAAAAAAGCTGCTGCCCCAGCTAAAAAAGTGGCGGCTAAAGCACCCGCCAAAAAAGCTGCTCCCGCGAAAAAGCGCACACCCAACCCTGCCTTCATGAAGGCTCTGACCCCCAGCCCCGCATTGGCCGCTGTGGTCGGTGCAACCCCTCTGCCACGCACCGAGGTGGTGAGCAAGATGTGGGTTTACATCAAAAAGCACAAACTGCAAGACGCAACCAACCGCCGCGCGATCAATGCCGACGACAAGCTCAAGGCAGTGTTCGGCAAAGCCCAAGTCACCATGTTCGAAATGGCTGGCCTGATTGGCAAGCACCTGAAGTGATTCAGTGACGCCCATGAAAAAACCCGCCTCGGCGGGTTTTTTCATGGTTCAAGCGTTGTCAGGCGCAAGACCAGGATGGGCGCAAATCACGCCCCTGATTGGCGAGTCAGCGCGGCTTGGGTGATGGCACTCAAAGTGCCTCGTGTGGTGATGACTTCCGGGTCCAGCACGATCTCGATCAGGCTGCCCCGTGGACTGGCCAATGCTGCCAAAAAAGCGGCCTCAAACTCGTCGGTTCGAGTGATGCGAACTCCTGAATAACCATACGCCTCGGCCAGCGCTGCAAAATCGGGATTTTGCAACTGTGACCCTGTCACATGCTGCGGATACTCGCGCTCCTGATGCATGCGAATCGTGCCATACATGCCGTTGTTGAGCAGCACGATGATGCTTTTGCCACCGTGTTGTACCGCAGTGGCCAACTCTTGACCGTTCATCAAGAAGTCTCCGTCTCCCGCGATGGTGAATGCCAAACGCCCGGTCAGCAAATTCGCCGCAATGCCTGCTGGGACGCCATAGCCCATAGCCCCCACGGTGGGGGCCAGCTGAGTTTTGCAACCTTTGACCAAGCCATGGTGACGGTAAAAACGGTGCATCCAGCTGGCGAAGTTACCCGCACCATTGGTGAGCACGGCGTCTGCTGGCAAATGCTTTTGCAACACAGCCACGATGGCGGGCATGTCCACCGTGCCAGGCAAGCTTTGCGGCTGAAGGTTGGCGAGGTAATCGGCATGCGCGGCTTGGCTCCAGGCGGTCCATGGCAGTTCATTGGGTGCTGTGAGAACCTCCAAGCTGCGGGCCGCAGCGTTCATGGTGGCTTGAATGGCCAGATCGGCCTGATAGACCCGATTGAGCTCTTCGGCGCTTGCATGAACATGCACCAGCTTTTGCCGGGTTTTAGGCGCTTGCAGCAAGGTGTAACCACCCGTGGTCATTTCCCCCAAGCGGGGGCCAATGGCCAGGATCAAATCAGCCTCGCGAACGCGCGCAGCCAAAGCGGGTCCAATACCGATGCCCACATCGCCAGCATACAAGGGGTGGTGGTTGTCAAAGGTGTCCTGAAACCTGAAAGCGTTGGTCACAGGCAATTGCCAATTTTCGGCAAATCTTTGCAAGGCTTGTGCCGACTGGGGTGTCCAGCCGCCGCCGCCTGCGATCACCAAAGGTTGCTTGGCCGCAAGCAACATATCGCGCAAAGTGCGCAACGCTCCCGGATCGCTCCAGGCCTGCACAGGCTCGACCCGCGCCAAAGGCTGGGCTTTGACGGTCTGGGTCAACATGTCTTCAGGCAGCACCAGAACCACCGGGCCGGGGCGGCCGTTCATGGCGGTGGCAAAAGCACGGGCCACGTACTCGGGCAAACGCTCGGGGTCGTCCACCCGCTCGACACGTTTGGCCATGCCTTTGGTTGAAGGGCCAAAAAAGTGGGTGTAATCCATTTCCTGGAAGGCTTCACGATCGCGTGTATCGCTGGCCACATCGCCCACAAACAAGACCATCGGTGTCGAGTCCTGGAACGCCGTGTGCACCCCAATCGAGGCATTGGTGGCTCCGGGACCGCGTGTGACAAAACAAACACCCGGGCGCCCTGTCAACTTACCTTGCGCTTCGGCCATAAAGGCAGCGCCACCTTCTTGTCGACAGATCACAAAACGCAACTGGTCCCGGTGCATGTGAAAACCATCCAGTACGGCCAGATAGCTTTCACCGGGCACACCAAACGCATGGGTGACGCCTTGGGCCAGGAGGCATTCCACAAGCAAGTGGCCCGCAATTTTTTCAGTCATGGGCGCATTGTGCCCAAGCCCAGCTGACTGCGGTGTCACCCCCGTGAACGCCGATCAAGAACTCGGTGGTGTGAATTGCTCTGCCCATCAGCTTGGCTCTGTCACCTGAAAATCAAACACACCAGGATGCTGAACCGGGTCCACACTGACTTGCACCCTGCTCTTGGGCGGAAAACGGCCTTCAAGCAAGAGCTTGGACAAGGGGTTTTCCAAACGTTGCTGAATGGCACGCTTGAGCGGACGTGCACCAAACACGGGGTCAAAGCCTACCTTCGCCAATTCCAACAATGCCGCAGGGCTGACTGCCAAGGTCAGGTCCATCCGGGCCAAACGGGCTTTCAACACCTGCAACTGAATTTCTGCAATCGACGCGATGTGTTTCGCATCCAAGCCATGAAAAAACACCGTTTCATCGATGCGGTTCAAAAACTCGGGTCGGAAATGGGTTTTCAATTCATCCCACACCGCGTCCTTGATGTCCTCTAAAGGCTGACCCACCATGGACTGAATCAGGTGCGAACCCAAATTGGAAGTCATCACGATCACCGTGTTCTTGAAATCCACGGTGCGACCCTGACCATCGGTCAAGCGGCCATCGTCCAGCACCTGCAGCAAGACGTTGAAGACGTCGGGATGGGCTTTCTCGACCTCGTCGAGCAGCAACACGCTGTAGGGCTTGCGGCGCACAGCTTCGGTCAGGTAGCCACCCTCCTCGTAGCCCACATAACCAGGAGGCGCGCCAATCAGACGGGCGACGGAGTGCTTTTCCATGAACTCGCTCATGTCCATGCGGATGAGGTGCTCCTCGCTGTCGAACAAGAACCCGGCCAGCGCTTTGCACAACTCGGTCTTGCCCACGCCGGTTGGCCCCAAAAACAAGAACGAACCGGTGGGACGGTTCGGATCCGACAGGCCCGAGCGCGATCGGCGAATGGCATTGGCGACAGCGGCTATGGCTTCGTCCTGGCCCACCACGCGCTGGTGCAGTTTGTCTTCCATCTGCAGCAATTTTTCTCGCTCGCCTTGCATCATTTTTGACACTGGAATGCCCGTCGCACGGGACACCACTTCGGCAATCTCTTCGGCACCCACCTGCGTGCGCAGCAGACGGTGCGACGGTTTTTCGCCCGGCATGGCCTCTTTGGCCTGCACTTCCTTGAGGGTCTTTTCAAGGGCCGGTAGCTTGCCATACTGCAATTCGGCCACTTTGTTGAAATCGCCCTTTCGGGTCAACTCTTCGATCTGCTGCTTGATCTGGTCGATTTGTTCGCGCACCTGCTGCCCACCTTGGGCCTGCGACTTTTCGGCACGCCAGATTTCCTCCAGATCAGCCGCTTCTTTTTTGAGTTTTACGATCTCTTCCTCAATCAAGGCATAACGTTTTTGTGAAGCCTCGTCGCTTTCCTTGCGCACAGCCTCCCGCTCGATCTGCAGCTGAATCAGACGGCGGTCGAGCTTGTCCATGACCTCTGGTTTGGAATCGATCTCGATCTTGATCTTGGCCGCTGCTTCATCGATCAGGTCAATCGCCTTGTCCGGGAGGAAACGGTCAGTGATGTACCGGTGGCTCAGTTCTGCCGCCGCCACAATGGCCGGGTCAGTGATGTCGACGCCATGGTGGATTTCGTATTTTTCCTGAAGTCCGCGCAAGATGGCGATGGTGGCCTCCACGGTTGGCTCATTCACGATGATTTTCTGGAAACGGCGCTCCAACGCAGCATCTTTCTCGATGTATTTGCGGTATTCGTCCAGGGTCGTCGCTCCAACACAATGCAACTCACCACGGGCTAACGCAGGCTTGAGCATGTTGCCCGCATCCATGGCCCCTTCGGCCTTGCCTGCGCCCACCATGGTGTGCAACTCGTCGATGAAGACAATGGTCTGTCCTTCGTCTTTGGCCAGTTCGCTGAGCACGGATTTGAGTCGCTCCTCGAACTCGCCCCGAAACTTGGCCCCGGCCAGCAATGCCGCCATGTCCAAAGACAAGACACGCTTGCCTTTGAGCGAATCGGGAACCTCCCCAGCCACAATCCGCTGAGCCAAACCTTCGACAATGGCGGTTTTGCCCACACCGGGTTCACCAATGAGGACCGGGTTGTTTTTGGTGCGCCGCTGCAAAACCTGGATGGCGCGGCGAATCTCGTCATCGCGACCGATCACCGGGTCGAGCTTGCCGATGCGGGCGCGCTCGGTCAAATCGATGCAGTATTTCTTGAGGGCTTCGCGCTGACCTTCGGCATCGGCACTGTGGACGTTTTGTCCACCGCGCACGGCGTTGATGGCGCTTTCCAGGTTTTTGCGGTTCAGGCCATGCTCTTTGGCCAAGCGGCCAGCTTCGGTTTTGCTCTCTGTCAATGCCAACAAAAACAATTCTCCGGCAATGAACGCATCACCTCGCTTGATGGACTCTTTTTCGGCCGCCTGCAACAACTTGACCAGATCCGGACCGACTTGCACCTGGTCTTGTCCTGTCACCTGAGGTAAGCGTGCGACGGCACCCTCAGAGGCTTGTAACAAGGCAGGAACTTGCACCCCTGCACGCTGCAAAAGGGCTTTGGGACCATCGTCTTGCTTGAGCATGGTGCTCAACAAATGCACCGGCTCAATGTAGGCGTGGTCCTTGCCCAATGCAAGGGATTGGGCATCAGCCAAGGCTTCCTGAAATTTGGTGGTGAGTTTGTCAATACGCATTTGAGGATCTCCAATGCTCATTTAGCTTGGGCTGGCGGCCCTATTTTCAAGGCCCACAAGGCTTCTCTGTTTGCCTAGAATCAAAGACATGAACATCCATCAACTTTCAGTCCACCATGATGAGCGGCAGGACCGCCTGATGCTTCGCCTGAATACCCAAGACAGTCAGGAGTTCCGGTTTTGGCTGACACGCCGCATGGCGCAGCGCTTCTTACCCATCCTGACGCAATCGGCAGAACGTCTGGAGGCGGCCCAACCTGGCGTGGCAGCCACCGACCCCGTCAGCCGTCAAATTCTGAGCGATCTGCGCCGAGAAGACTTCCTGAAAAAGGCCGACTTTGCCACCCCATTTGAAAACTCTGCGACCCACTTACCGCTGGGTCCGCATCCCATGTTGGTGACCGATGCCCATCTGGATTTTCAAGTCCAAGGCGGTCTGGACCTGACCCTGGAGGACAAAACCGACCCCCAACATCCCCAAGCTTGCCTCATGCACCTGCAGGTCAGCCTGGTGCACGGCTTGGTGCACCTGATGGCGCAAGCTGCCGAAAAAGCCCAATGGGGCTTGGGCGCCGGACCCGAGCCAGCTCCAGACAACCCAACGGCGACTAACGCTGCCCCTACCCGCTACGCGCATTGATTTGAAGCGGCACAGGGCCTGAACAGCCATCGGCTGGGGGATCTCAGGAGTTTCGCAGTTCAATGCCCCATCGCGCCAAGGCAAGCTCATCGGTGACCCGCGCATCCACCCAATGAGCGCCCGCGGGCGTTTGCTCTTTTTTCCAAAATGGGGCCTGGGTTTTGAGGTAATCCATCAGGAACTCGCAAGCCTTGAAGCTCTCACCCCGGTGCGCCGAGGTCACGGCCACCAGAACAATTTGATCAGCTGGCAACAATCGACCGACCCGGTGCACCACGCGTGCGCCAAAAAAGTCAAACCGCAGGTGCGCTTCCTCAATCATGGCCTCAATCGATTTTTCGGTCATTCCCGGGTAATGCTCAAGCTCCATGGCCTGCACCTGATCTTGCAACTGCCCAGTGAGGGCCAGCCGATCGCGCACAGTGCCCACAAAGCTGCACACAGCGCCCACGCGCAGGTCTTGCGCGCGTAAGGTGGCCAACTCATGACTTACATCGAAGTCCTCGGTCTGAATGCGGACGCGCGGATGCATGACCTCAGCCTCCGGTGACGGGAGGAAAAAACCCCACTTCACAGCCTTCGGTCAAAACCGCATTGTCTTGCACCATGACCTGGTTAAAGGCCATGCGTACAGGCCGGTGGAGCGCCAACGCCTCTTCGTAAACGGCTCCTCGTGCCATCAACTCAAGACGCAGACCCGCAAGATCGCCAGCATGGGTCTCCCAGCTTTCCTGGGATTGGCCCAAGTCCTCACGCAGAGAAGCAAAAAAACGCAGCTGGACAATCATGACAACCACTCCGCAAAAGGCCAAAAATCAACCATCTGACCCTGTGCAATGGTTTGACCAGCGGGATTGTCCACCACCCCGTCGGCCCAGACCACAGAAGTCAAGACACCTGAACTCTGGTTAGGAAAAAGATCCAAACCACCTCGGGCATTGCGCTTGACACGCAAGAATTCACGACGCTTGTCTGCTTGTGGCCAGTCAAAATGCGCAGGCAGACGCAGGCAAGGTGGATCGGTATTTACCACCCCTTGCAGCCTCAGAAGCATGGGTCTGACCAGCAACAAGAAAGTCATGTAACTGGACACCGGGTTGCCAGGCAAGCCCACGAAATGGGCTACTCCGGGTTCGGTTTCACGGCGCACATGGCCATACGCGAAAGGCTTGCCGGGTTTCATGGCAATTTGCCACAACTCCAATTGCCCCAGCGACTGCACTGCCGGTTTGACATGGTCCTCTTCGCCCACCGACACGCCGCCACTGGTCAGGATCAGGTCATGGTGGTCGGCTGCTGTTTTGAGAGCCGCCACGGTTGCTTCACGCCGGTCGGGAACGATGCCCAAGTCGCTGACCTCGCAGCCCAAACGGTGCAGCAGACTTCGCAGAAAAAAACGGTTCGAGTTGTAAATCGCTCCCGGCGGCATGTTTTGCGGCGCCACATCACCGGGCATGATCAACTCATCCCCCGTGGAGAACAGTGCGACTTTGGGCCTGCGCATCACAGGAAGGTGGGCCAGTCCCAAACTGGCGGCCAAGCCCAGCTCGGCCGGCCCCAATTTTTGCCCCTTTTGCAAAGCCGTGTCACCCCGGCGAATGTCTTCGCCACTGCGGCGAATCCATTGACCGGCCTCTGGCGTGGTCATAAAACGGATCTGCGGAGAAGAACGCTCCTGCGCACCCTCACCTTTTGTCACATCCTCTGCCCAGGCTTCGGTTTGCTCTTGCATCACGATGGCATCGGCCCCCGGCGGTACGGGAGCACCCGTGAAAATGCGCGCGGTTTGCCCTGTTTGCAAGGCCTGACCGGTTTGACCGGCCGCAATGCGCTGGGTGACCACCAGCACTTTTCCTGGCTCTGGCAAATCGGCGCAGCGCACCGCGTAGCCATCCATCGAGGAGTTGTCAAATGCAGGCACCTGCATCGACGACACCAGATCCTCAGCCAGCACGCGGCCATCGGCATCGAAAGTGGCCACCGACACGCATCCAGAAAGCGGTTGGATGCGCGACAACAAGTTGTCCAGCGCATCGGCCAGAGGCATCAGGGGCGCGCGGGGTGTGACGGCCATATCCATTCACTGGCAATGCTGCCGGATATAGGCCTTGATCAGCGCCACATCGGCGGCCATCAATTGGACCCGTTTGGGCAGCAGCTCAATGCCTTCAAACTGTGCGGGGCGCTCGGGTTCTTGACCCAAGGCCTCGACAATCGTTGCAGCGAACTTGATGGGCAAGGCTGTCTCCAGCACGATCATCGGCACATTCGGGTCGAGGTGTTCTCGGGCCACCTTCACACCATCGGCGGTGTGGGTGTCAATCATCGTGCCGTACTGGGCAAACACCGACTGAATGGTTTTGAGCCGGTCGCTGTGGGTGCTGCGGCCGCTGTCAAAACCATAAACGGTGGCCGCTTTGGCAAAGCGGGGATCTTTCGAAAGGTCAAAAAATCCCTGCTGACTCAGGCCCGGTCCAAAAATGCGTTGTGTCGTGAGCGCATCACGGTCAAGCAGATCAAAGACAAAGCGCTCGAAGTTGCTGGCCTTGGAGATGTCCATAGACGGGCTGGAGGTTTCGTGGGTATCAGCTGTGCCGCGAACACGGTACAGGCCTGTACGGAAAAACTCGTCCAAAACGTCGTTTTCGTTGGTGGCCACCACCAGCCGCTGAATCGGCAAACCCATCATGCGGGCCACATGGCCCGCGCAGACGTTGCCAAAATTACCGCTGGGCACCGTGAAACTCACCTGTTGATCGTTGCGGGTCGTGGCTTGAAAGTAGCCCGCAAAGTAGTAGACCACTTGGGCCAACAAGCGCGCCCAATTGATCGAGTTGACGGTGCCAATCTTGTATTGACGCTTGAAATCGAGGTCATTGGAGACCGCCTTGACCATGTCCTGGCAATCGTCAAACACACCATCGACCGCAATGTTGTGGATGTTCTCGTCCAGCAAACTGAACATCTGTGCCTGTTGGAAAGGGCTCATGCGACCATGCGGGCTGGTCATGAAAACGCGCACCCCTTTCTTGCCGCGCATGGCGTATTCGGCCGCGCTGCCTGTGTCGCCTGAAGTGGCACCCAAAATATTGAGCGTTTCACCCCGCCGAGCCAGCTCGTACTCAAACAAATTGCCCAGCAACTGCATGGCCATGTCTTTGAAGGCCAAGGTGGGACCATTGGACAGGGCCTCCAGGAACATCTCGGGCTGGACTTGGCCCGACGCCTGCAAAGGCTTGAGCGGCACAATTTCTTTCGTACCGAACACTTCAGGTGTGTAAGTCTTGAGGCACAGGGCCAGCAAATCATCGCGTGGAATGTCGTCGATGAAGAGCGACAGCACCTCAAAAGCCAAATACGCATAGCCTTGCCCATGCCAGACTTCGCGCAAGCGGGTCAACGCCGAGGCGTCGATTTGCGGGTAGCTTTCGGGCAAGTACAAGCCGCCATCAGGGGCTAAACCTTCCAACAGGATTTCACAAAATTGTTTGCGATCCGCATGACCGCGTGTCGACAGGTAACGCATCAGTTCAATTCTTCCTTGCGAATGCGCACAATGGGAGCCATCACGGTGGGCAGTGCTTGCATCTGAGTCAGCACCGCATTCAAGGTGCCTTCGCGGGTGTCGTGGGTCAAGATGATCACGTCGGTCTGGTTTTCGTCCGCTTGACTGACCTGGTCGGCTTCGCGCTGCAAGACCGCGTCAATGCTGATGCCCGCTTCGGCCAGCAAGCCAGTCAGCTTGGCCAACACGCCCGCTTGATCGGCCACCCGCAGGCGCAGGTAATAACTGGTCGACACCTCGGACATGGGCAAGACTTCCAGTGCGCTCAGAGCGCCGGGCTGGAATGCCAAGTGTGGCACGCGGTTCAGCGGATCGGCCGTGTGCAATCGGGTGATGTCCACCAAATCGGCAATTACCGCACTGGCGGTGGGTTCAGAGCCTGCGCCTTTGCCGTAATACAAAGTGGTGCCCACGGCATCGCCTTGCACCATCACGGCATTCATGGCGCCTTCCACGTTCGCAATCAGGCGCTGAGCAGGCACCAAGCTGGGGTGCACACGCAACTCTATGCCCTGCGGCGTGCGTTTGGTGATGCCCAGAAGCTTGATGCGGTAACCCAGCTGCTCGGCATATTTGATGTCCGCCGCACCCAGTTTCGTGATGCCCTCAACATAGGCCTTGTCAAACTGCACCGGGATGCCAAAAGCAATGGCGCTCATCAAGGTGACTTTGTGCGCCGCATCCACACCCTCGATGTCAAAGGTCGGGTCGGCCTCGGCATAGCCCAAGCGCTGGGCCTCTTTGAGCACCACGTCAAAGTCCAGTCCCTTGTCGCGCATCTCCGACAAAATGAAGTTGGTGGTGCCATTGATGATGCCCGCCACCCACTGGATGCTGTTGGCGGTCAAGCCTTCACGCAAAGACTTGATGATCGGGATGCCCCCGGCCACCGCCGCTTCAAAAGCCACCATCACGCCCCTGGCTTGGGCAGCTGCAAAAATTTCGGTGCCGTGCACGGCCAGCAAGGCCTTGTTGGCCGTGACCACATGCTTGCCTGCTGCAATGGCTTCCATCACCAAAGCCTTGGCGATGCCATAACCGCCAATCAGCTCGATGACAATGTCGATTTCAGGGTTGGCAATGACCTCACGTGCATCCGCCACCACCTGGACGCCCTCACCCACCACTTGTCGGGCACGCGCCACATCCAGATCGGCCACCATGGTGATCTCAATGCCACGACCTGCGCGACGCTGGATTTCTCCTTGATTGCGGCGCAACACATTGAAAGTGCCGCTGCCCACGGTGCCAATGCCCAACAGGCCTACTTTGATCGGTTTCATCTCTAGCTTACTCAGGTTGCGCCCGGCTTCTGCGGGCAATTCTTGAAAAAATCAGGCCACCAGTTTCTCAGTGCCAAAACGCTTGCGCGCACCTTCCAAAAAGCGGGCGACTCGGGCAATCGCTTCGCGCAAATCGTCTTCATGAGGCAAAAACACGATGCGGAAATGGTCCGGTGCTGGCCAGTTAAAACCCGTGCCTTGGACCAACATGACTTTGGTCTCTTCAAGCAGTTGCAGGAAAAAGTCCTGATCATCCTTGACCGGGTAAATCTTCGGGTCAAGTCGAGGGAACATGTACAAAGCCGCACGGGGCTTGACACAGCTGACACCGGGAATGGCGCTGATCAAGGCATGGGCCAGGTCGCGCTGCTTGCGTAAACGTCCGCCTTCTGCCACCAACTCATTGATGCTTTGGTGCCCACCCAAGGCCGTCTGGATGGCCCACTGTCCGGGGACATTCGCGCACAGGCGCATATTGGACAGCATGTTCAGGCCTTCGATGTAGTCACGGGCTATTTTCTTGTCGCCCGAAATCACCATCCAGCCAGCGCGGTAACCACAAGAACGGTAGCTTTTGGACAATGAATTGAAGGTCAAAGTCACGACGTCTTGAGACAAACTGGCCAAAGGCGTGTGTTTGGCACCGTCATACAAGACCTTGTCGTACACCTCGTCGGCAAAAATCACCAAACCAAATTCGCGCGCGATGGCCACGATGCCGCGCAGCAACTCGTCTGAATACAGCGCGCCTGTGGGGTTATTGGGGTTGATGACCACAATGCCTTTGGTGCGGGCCGTGATCTTGGCGCGGATGTCGCTCAGATCGGGCATCCAGCCATTGGCCTCGTCGCAGTGGTAGTGAACAGGTGTACCACCCGACAAACTGGCCGCTGCAGTCCACAAGGGATAGTCGGGCGATGGCAGAAGCAACTCATCACCATCATCGAGCAAGCCATTGGTGGCCATGACGATCAATTCGCTGGCACCGTTGCCAAGGTAAATATCGTCCAGCGTGACCCCCAAAATGCCCTGTTTTTGGGTTTCGTGCATGACCGCCTTGCGCGCCGCAAAAATGCCTTTGCTGTCGGAGTAACCCGCCGAATTGGGCAGGTTTCGGATCATGTCTTGCTGAATTTCCTCAGGGGCATCAAAACCAAAAACAGCCAAATTTCCGATGTTCAGCTTGATGATCTTGTGGCCATCTTCTTCCATCTGGCGCGCTCGGTCCATGATGGGGCCTCGAATGTCATAGCAAACATTGGCGAGCTTGGCAGATTTCTGGATGGTCTTCAAAGTGCCTCCAAAGGCGGTTGCAATAAGGGAAAACCTATAATTTGACCACAATTCCTTGTCCGATTTGGCGACATGATCAGCACATTGATGCAGTTTTGAATTGATTCTCCAACTTCCAGTTCATGAAATTACAACCCGACAAGTCCAATGCACCCACCATCAATGCTTACGGCCTCGGGTGGATCGAGGTCAATGGGGTGCGATTTGAGGCGTCCTTGTTCGTCAGCAGCTTACCGGACTGTCCTCCTTCTCCGTGGGGAACAAGTCAGTTTGAAGCCCTCCAAGCCAGCCACTTTGAGATGCTGGAAGAGCTTGGTGCCGAATTGATCATCTTTGGCAGTGGCCATCAACTTCGATTTGCAAAACCTCAATGGTTGCGAACCCCGATGGCTCGCGGCATAGGGGTTGAAACCATGGACTCGGCTGCTGCATGCCGCACCTACAATATTTTGGCCAGCGAAGGGCGTAAAGTGATCGCGGTCATTTTGGTCGAACCCTAAAGGCAGCCTATTGCCCCAAGCTGCCCCTTTTTTTTAACAATTCGGCGATTTGCCAGACCCACAGCCACCCCCCGTTCAGAGTAAAATAGCGGGTTGCTAAGGCCAATGGCCTTCAGTGCGGGTCTGTTGTTTGAATCAGGCCAGCGCTCCACCTGTCAAGCGAGATCAATGATTTATGGCGATCGTTCTGAACAAACCCCTCCCTGAATTTGAAGCCAACGCCACCAGCGGTCTTAAAGTTTCGAACATCTCCCACATCGGTCAAACCGTTGTTTTGTTTTTTTACCCCAAAGACAACACACCTGGATGCACCACGGAAGCGATGCAGTTTCGAGACAAGTACAAGGACTTTGTCAAAGCAGGCGCCTTGGTGTTGGGCGTCTCCCGTGACAACATGAAGTCACATGACGACTTCAAAGCCAAACTTGAATTGCCGTTCGAATTGATCGCCGACACCGAGGAAAAAATGTGCCACATGTTTGGTGTGGTCAAAAACAAGATCATGTACGGCAAAAAAGTCAAAGGCATTGAACGCAGCACCTTCCTGATCGGTCCTGATGGCACCTTGAAACAAGAATGGCGCGGTCTGAAAGTGCCAGGTCACGTTGAAGAGGTTCTGCAAGCGGTCAAAGACCTCAAAAAAGCGATCCCAGCCTGATGATTGAGGGCTGGTAACCCTGTCACAGGGCTCATGCATAATGGTTTCATGCTGTTGAACCTTGACTCATCTCTTCGCTCACAAAGCCACCTTGGTCTCCAGGTGGCTTTCTCTTTTTTGGCTACCGCCAACGCGCACATGTAAAGAAGCCCTCTCATGCCACTGCCACCTGCCCCCACTCAACGCGCCAGCCGATTGACCGACAAAGCATTCAAAACCAGCATTGACGACAGCGAAGCCGTGCCTGAAATTGAGACCTCCCCCCTGAGCACCAGCGTTGCAGCGGCTCATTCCGAAAAAGTCTCCCCTCATGCTGACATTGCCCAACCCAAGGCCCGGCCTAACCGCGCCAAGAAGGGAACCCCTGCAAAGCCCATGACTGCACACAAGAACTTGGCCGAAGAGACAGTAAAAACACAAAAATCTGGCCGCCCTGCTTCAACCACTAAGCAGCGAACTCGTCGCACGAACGGCCCCAGCAAACTGTTCGTGCTGGACACCAATGTGCTGATGCACGATCCGATGAGTCTCTTCCGCTTTGAGGAGCACGATGTTTTCTTGCCCATGATCGTGCTGGAAGAGCTCGACAGCCACAAAAAAGGCATGACCGAAGTGGCTCGAAATGCCAGACAAGCCAGTCGCTCGCTCGATGCACTGGCTTCAGCTCAAGCCGATGACCTGGGTCAGGGCTCGCCACTGAATGCCACTGGTTACACAGATGCCATGGGCCAATTGTTTTTTCAGACCCAAGCCCTGGATCTGAGCCTGCCCCTGGCCTTGCCGCAAGGCAAAGCAGACAACCAGATCCTGGGTGTCGTCAAGGCGCTGGGGCAGTTGCATGCGCCACGTGACGTGGTGCTGGTCTCCAAAGACATCAACATGCGCGTCAAGGCCCGTGCGTTGGGGCTTCAGGCTGAGGACTACCAAAACGACAAAACTCTGGAGGACGGTGACCTGCTTTATCCGGGATCGTTGGCCTTGCCTCCCAATTTTTGGGTCCAAAACGGCAAAAGTGTTGAAAGCTGGCAACAAGGTACCCACACGTTCTACCGGATCAGTGGCCCCATCGTGCCCAGTCTGTTCATGAACCAGTTTGTTTATTTCGAAGCACCGGGCGAGCCCAGTCTGTACGCGCGCGTGACCGAAGTCAGGGGAAAGACCGCCGTGCTTCGCACGCTCAAGGACTTCACGCACCACAAAAACGCCGTTTGGGGCGTGAACACGCGCAACCGTGAGCAGAACTTCGCCATGAACCTGCTGACCGACCCGGACATTGATTTTGTAACTCTGGCAGGAACCGCAGGCACAGGCAAAACCCTCATGGCCTTGGCCGCTGGCTTGACCCAGGTGCTCGACGATCGGCGCTACACCGAGATCATCATGACCCGCGCCACCGTGAGCGTTGGGGAAGACATCGGCTTTTTGCCCGGCACCGAAGAAGAAAAAATGGGCCCTTGGATGGGTGCGCTTGACGACAACTTGGAGTTCTTGGCAAAAGGTGACGGCGGCAATGCAGGTGAGTGGGGCCGTGCAGCCACCAACGAACTCATCAAGAGCCGTATCAAGATCAAGAGCATGAACTTCATGCGTGGCCGCACCTTCATGAACAAGTACGTGATCATCGACGAAGCACAAAACTTGACACCCAAGCAGATGAAAACACTCATCACCAGAGCAGGTCCCGGAACCAAAATCATCTGCATGGGCAACTTGGCCCAAATCGATACACCCTACCTCACCGAAGGCTCGTCAGGCCTGACGTACGCTGTCGACCGTTTCAAAGGTTGGGCACACGGAGGTCACATCACGCTCGCACGAGGCGAACGCTCCAGATTGGCCGACTTTGCCAGCGAGGCGCTTTAAGCCCCTGCTGACCCGCCCCCTCCGGTCTCAGTAATCGTCGCTGAGGCCTGAAGCCAGGCTCTCAAAACGTGTGAGGTTCTTCAGGAAGGTCAAGCGGACCGTGCCAGTCGGACCGTTACGCTGCTTGCCGATGATGATTTCGGCCACGCCGGGATCTTTGGAATCCTTGTTGTAATAGTCGTCGCGGTAAATGAACATGATGATGTCGGCATCCTGCTCAATGGCGCCAGACTCGCGCAAATCGCTCATCATGGGTCGCTTGTCGGTGCGCTGCTCGACGCTTCTGTTGAGTTGAGACAAGGCAATGACCGGGCACTGCAATTCTTTGGCCAACATTTTGAGGCCCCGAGAAATTTCGCCCAACTCGGTGGCACGGTTATCACCACCCGAGCCGCCCGAGCCACTCATGAGCTGCAAATAATCCACCACTATCAGACCCAACTTGCCGCACTGGCGCGCCAGACGACGGGCGTTGGCCCGCAATTCAGAGGGTGTGAGGCCCGGCGTTTCATCGATGTGCAAGGACACCGTGCGCAGTTTTTCAATCGCCTCCGTCAATCGCGGCCATTCTTCGTCACTGAGTTTGCCTGTGCGCAAGTGGCCTTGGTCAATGCGCCCAATCGAGCCCACCACACGGACCGCCAACTGAGAAGCACCCATCTCCATGGAAAACACAGCCACCGGCAAGCCCTCGTTCAAGGCCACATGCTCGGCAATATTGATCGCAAAAGCCGTTTTACCCATCGAAGGACGTGCAGCCAATACCACCATGTCACCCGGCTGCAGGCCAGAGGTCATGCGGTCAAGGTCATAAAAACCAGTGGGCACACCCGTGATGTCGTTGGGGTTGTCGGCCATTTCCTGCACGCGGTCAAGCAACTCCACCACGAGCGTGTCCATCGACTGAAAGCCCTGCTTCATGCGCGAACCTTCTTCACCGATGTTGAAGATTTTTTGTTCGGCTTCGTCCAGGATACGGTCGATTGCTTTACCCTGGGGGTTGAATGCATTGGTCGCAATTTCGTCACTGGCCGAGACCAGCTTGCGCAAGATGGCGCGTTCCCGCACGATCTCTGCGTAACGCCGAATATTGCTGGCGCTTGGCACATATTGGGCCAAGGAATTGAGATACGCCAAGCCACCCATTTGCTCGGCTTTGCCCTGATTTTGCAAATGTTCGCTGACGGTGATCACATCGGCTGGTTTGGACACATTGACCAGTGCGCCAATGGCCGCGTATATCAACTGATGTTCATGGCGGTAAAAGTCCGTATCAACCAGCAAATCCCCCACCCTGTCCCAAGCTCCGTTGTCCAACAACAACCCACCCAAGACGCTGGATTCGGCTTCGATCGAGTGCGGCGGAACTCGCAGACTGGCGACCTGACTGTCACCAGACAGATCGGTTGGATAAGGCATCAAAGCAGGGGCAAAGACAGCGGACATGAACAACCCAACTCAAAAGGCAATGTTAGCCGCGAATGGCTGCGCCCACCGGGACAACCCTGTGGATAAGCTTTGTAAATCCGGTGAGAAACACATTGATTTCTGACAGTTGGCACAAGCCGGTCAAAAAAAAGCCGCCAGGCTCTGGGCCAGGCGGCTTTTGCGGAGAACCTGAGGATGATCAGGCTGTTTCGCCGTAAACCGACACGGTCACGTCCACCACCACATCGGTATGCAAAGCAACGGAAACCGTCGAATCGCTGACAATCTTGATGGGGCCATTGGGCATGCGGATCTGGGATTTGAGAAGCTTGTAACCTTGCTTGTTCAACTCTTCAGAAATGTCGTGGTTGGTCACCGAACCGAACAAACGGCCATCAACCCCCGCTTTTTGCGACAACTTGATGACCAGGCCATTGAGCTTATCGCCCTGGGCTTGGGCTTCAGCCAACTTGGCAGCAGCGGCTTTTTCAAGCTCAATACGGCGCGCTTCGAATTCGGCCTTGTTGGCTTCAGTGGCACGGCGTGCACGGCCTTGTGGAATGAGGAAATTGCGGGCATAGCCATCTTTGACTTTGACGATATCGCCCAGATTACCCAGGTTCACAACCTTTTCGAGCAGGATGATTTGCATGGTTGGACTCCTTAGACTTTGTGCTGGTCGGTGTAGGGCAACATGGCCAAAAAGCGTGCGCGCTTGATGGCGGTGTTGAGCTGACGCTGGAAGATCGCGCGAGTGCCTGTCAGGCGTGCAGGAATGATCTTGCCGTTTTCGGCGATGAAGTCACGCAAGGTGTCCACATCTTTGTAGTCGATCTCCTCGACGCCAGTCACGGTAAAGCGGCAGAAACGCTTGCGCTTGAACAGCAGCGACTGGGTGTTGCGCTTAGGGCGCTTGTCTTTGTTGAATTTTTTGAACGTGGCCATGGGGCCTCCTGAAATTAATCTTGATGAAACTCTTGAATGTGCAACACGACACTTTTACCTTGTCGAGGGGTGGCCAAAAAGCCTTGAAACGTCCAGACACTGCCTACCGCTTGTTTGACCAGTCTCTCGGCCAATGGACCGATGGCCAAGGCACGAAGCTTCAACTGGACTTTGCGCATTTGACCTGCCTCCAACATTTCAGAGGCATGCTCCAGAATCAGATCCAGAGCGGGCAAACCAGCGGGTGTGTATCGCAAAGCTGCTTGCTCGGCAATACAGGCGGTCAGTTCGGTACGGTTCACTCCTCTAAAGGTCAGTATCAGGCGGCGAATTCGGCTTGTTGGGACTTGCGAGCTTCTTCACGCTCGACAGTCTTCATCATGGACGAAGGACCCGTGTCAGCTTTTTTCTTGAGCACCGTCAGGTGACGCAGCACAGCATCGTTGAACTTGAAAGCGTGTTCGAGCTCGGCCATGACCGTTTGGTCGGCTTCGATGTTCACGCACAGGTAGTGGGCTTTGCCCAGCTTGTTGATCTGGTATGCCAGTTGACGGCGACCCCAGTCTTCGACACGGTGGATGCTGCCACCGCCGGCAGTGATCATGCCTTTGTAGCGCTCCAGCATGGCTGGCACTTGCTCGGACTGATCGGGATGGATCAGCAAAATGATTTCGTAATGACGCATTGAGACTCCTTGAGGTTAACCCAAACGGTTGGAACAGCTGCCCCCAGCGTCTGACGGGGTGCAGCAAGGCGAAGCCTCAGATTATAAGCCGGATTTCACAGGCCTGGAAAGCTGTCTGAACCCGTTTTGGCCAAAGATCTGTCGCCGGTGCCGGAGTTGGAAGATGGCTGGGGGATCAAAAAGGTACTCAAAATCATGACCCCAAAGCCAACGGGAACGCCAAATACGCCAGCAGACAAAGGCTGGATACCCCACCACAGGCCGTCATAAGGGTCCAGACCCCAAAAATGACGCACTCCGGGGGCATTGACCATCAAGTAATAAATGGTGACCCCCAAGCCCGACAACATGCCCAAGATCACCGCGGGTCGGTGAACACGGGACCAAAGCATGCCCAACACCATGCCGGGGAAAAAGGCGGATGCCGCCAATGAAAAAGAGGCAGACACCAAAGCCAAAATTTCAGCGGGCTTGAATGCGGCCACCATCGCAGCCAACATGGCCACAGCCAGCAAGGCAAATTTGGAGAGGATGACGCGCCCCTCTGGAGACTTGGGGGCGGCGCCACTGTGGGGACGCATGTCACGCACCAAAGCGTTGCTGATGGTTAACAACAGACCATCGGCTGTCGACAAAGCTGCAGCCAATCCTCCTGCAGCCACCAAACCAGACACCACAAATGGCATGCCGCCTAACTCGGGCGTGGCCAACATGATCATGTCTGCCCCCAACTTGAGCTCACCCAGTTGCAAAATACCGTCACCATTGACATCCGAAAAAGACAACAAATCAGAATCCAATCTGGCCCATTGCGCCATCCAGCTGGGCAGTGTGTCAAACGAGCTCCCTACCAGATTGCTGAGCACCTCAAATTTCACCAGGACAGCCAAGGCTGGAACGCTCAAATAAATCAAGCCAATGAAAAACAAGGACCATGCCACCGAACTGCGCGTCTCCGCCACGGTCGGAGAGGTGTAAAACCTGGTCAACAAATGAGGTAAGCCAGCGGTACCAATCATGAGACAGAAAACCAAGGCCAAGAAGTTCAGTCTGGACTCGTTGAAAAGCCGTGCCTGAACGGCTCCCCCTTCGGGATCTCCGGAAAAGGACTGCGTGTGTGTCGGCATGCCGCCCAAAGGCCGTGAGCGCTCCAAATTCTCGAGCTTGGCTCGTGTCCATTCTTCACGCGCTTTTGCAGGATCTTGGGGCACGGCCAAAAGTTCACGGCGAACCTGTGCGATGGTGGCAAAGTCAGCCCCCTCGGCTTTGAGGGTCTGGATTTTGCTTTCCAGCTCTTGACGCAGTTCCTCAATCGAGGTCTCCACATTTTGGAGTCGCGACGCGTACATTTTGGCGCGTTGGGCAAATTCACGGCGCACCTCGAGTTCACCCGGGTCGTCCATCAAACGTTGCTCAATCTCTGAAATGGCCGACAACTGAGAACCATAGACCAGAGGTGCCACAGGATTGCCCAATTGTTTGTAAGCCAGCCAAGACACGGGGATCATGAAGGCCAACAACAGCATGATGTACTGAGCAACTTGGGTCCAAGTGATCGCTCGCATGCCCCCCAAAAAAGAACACAGCAAAACGCCCCCCAAGCCGAGCAAAATACCAATTTCAAATTGAACACCCGTCAGCCTGGAAGCTATCAGACCAATGCCATAGATCTGAGCCACGATGTAGGTGAAAGAGCACAAAACCGAGGCCAAGGCGGCAATCACGCGAGGCCAACGTCCCCCGTAACGATGGTCAAAATAATCCGGCAATGTGTACAGCCGCATGGCACGCAACTGCGGGGCGATCAGCAAAGCCACCAAACAAAAACCGCCAGTCCAACCCAGCACATAAGCCAGTCCACCAGGTTGATCGCCATTGCCTGAGAAGCCCTGAAGGTAGAGGGCGCCAGCCAAGCTGATGAAAGAGGCTGCGCTCATCCAGTCTGCCGCGGTGGCCATGCCGTTGTACATGGCAGGAATACGGCGTCCAGCGACGTAGTATTCGTCTTCGTCAGTGGTTCGACCCGCGATGCCAATCAAGGCATAAATCATGACGGTGCTGAACAGAAAAATGGGACCAATCAAATTCCGGGACAAACCCATGCTTTCGGCCCAGGCCATCGCGCCGATCAAACCCAGCAGGAAAAACACATAGATGAGCACATTGCGGTGCAGCCGCCACCGATAAGCCGAAGACTTGGCGATGTCCACGGAATTGTTCGTCGCCATGATGAGATCCGGCCTCAACGACCCAGATTCGTCCAAGTCTCAATGACCGTGTCCGGATTGAGCGAGATCGAGCTGATGCCTTGGTCCATCAACCAATGGGCAAAATCAGGATGGTCTGAGGGGCCTTGGCCACAAATGCCGATGTATTTGCCCTGAGACAAACAAGCCTTGATGGCCTGTGAGATCAGCGCCGTCACGGCCGGGTCGCGTTCGTCAAAATCAGCCGCCAGCAGCTCCATGCCGGAGTCACGATCCAAACCCAAGGTCAATTGGGTCAAGTCGTTCGAGCCAATCGAAAAACCATCGAAAAATTCCAGGAACTGCGTGGCCAGAATGGCATTGCTGGGCACTTCACACATCATGATGACCTTGAGATCATTTTCGCCACGGCGCAAACCTTGTGAAGCCAACAAGCCGGTGACCTTCTCGGCTTGTCCCAAGGTGCGCACAAAAGGCACCATGATCTGCACGTTGGTCAGACCCATTTCGCCGCGTACGCGCTTGAGGGCTTCGCACTCCATGGCAAAGGCCTCTCCAAAATCGGCGCTGATGTAGCGGGCAGCACCTCTGAAACCGAGCATCGGGTTTTCTTCCTCCGGCTCGTAGCGACTGCCGCCAATCAGCTTGCGGTATTCGTTGCTTTTAAAGTCCGACAAACGCACGATGACCGGCTTGGGCCAAAAGGCTGCGGCGATGCTGGCTACACCTTCGGCGACTTTGTCAACGTAAAAAGCGCGGGGAGAAGCATGACCACGCGCCACCGATTCCACGGCCTTTTTCAAGTCGGCATCAATGGCAGGGTAATCCAGGATGGCCTTGGGATGCACACCAATGTTGTTGTTGATGATGAACTCCAGTCGCGCCAAACCCACGCCCGCATTGGGCAGCTGAGCGAAATCAAAGGCCAGTTGAGGGTTGCCCACGTTCATCATGATTTTGGTCTTGATTTCAGGCAAAACACCGCGCTGAACCTCGCTGACCTCGGTTTCAAGCAAACCATCGTAAATGTGACCGGTATCGCCCTCTGCACAGCTGACGGTGACCAAAGTGCCGTCAGCCAATTGCTCGGTGGCATTGCCGCAACCCACCACCGCAGGGATACCCAGCTCACGGGCAATGATGGCCGCGTGACAGGTGCGTCCGCCGCGATTGGTGACGATGGCACTGGCGCGCTTCATCACCGGCTCCCAGTTGGGGTCGGTCATGTCGGTCACCAGCACATCACCGGGCTGGACCTTGTCCATTTCGCTGATGTGATGCACCAAGCGCACGGGTCCGGTACCGATCTTCTGACCGATCGCCCTGCCCTCTGCAAGGATGATGCTTTTGCCTTTGAGTTTGTAACGCAATTCGGGCGTTCCCTTGGCTTGGCTTTTCACGGTTTCAGGGCGAGCCTGAAGGATATAGAGCAAGCCATCGGTGCCGTCCTTGCCCCACTCGATGTCCATCGGGCGACCGTAATGCTGCTCGATCACCACCGCATAACGGGCCAGCTGCTCGACCTCATCGTCGGTCAGGCTGTATCGGTTGCGCAGTTCAGTGGGCACGTCGGTGGTTTTGACCAACTTGCCCGAGGCGGCTTTTTCCTGCGCGCTGGCGAACACCATCTCGATCAGTTTGGAGCCCAGATTGCGGCGGATCACGCTGCGTTTGCCCGCGGCCAGCATGGGTTTGTGCACATAAAACTCGTCCGGGTTCACAGCACCCTGCACCACCGTCTCGCCCAGACCATAGCTGGAAGTGATGAACACCACATCTTCAAAGCCCGACTCGGTGTCGATGGTGAACATGACGCCCGCTGCGCCCAAATCAGAACGCACCATGCGTTGAACACCTGCGGACAATGCCACCTCGGCGTGCGCAAATCCCTTGTGCACCCGGTAACTGATGGCGCGGTCGTTGTACAGGGAGGCAAAGACCTCTTTCATCTTGTGCAGCACATCGTCAATGCCCACCACATTCAAAAAGGTTTCCTGCTGCCCGGCAAAGGAGGCATCGGGCAAGTCTTCGGCTGTGGCCGAAGAACGCACAGCAAAGGAAGCCTCCGGGTTGGCACCTTGCAAACGCGCAAATTCACTGCGGATGGCTTTTTCCAAATCGGCCGGGAAAGGTTGAGCCTCGACCATTGCACGGATTTCGGCACCCGCAGCGGCCAGGGCACGTACATCTTCGGTGTCCAGCGCATCCAGTCGGGCGTTGATCCGCTCGGTCAGGCCGCCGAATGACAAAAATTGCCGAAAAGCGTGGGCGGTGGTGGCAAAACCGGTGGGGACACGAACGCCTGAGGGCAACTGGGAAATCATCTCTCCCAAGCTGGCATTTTTGCCGCCGACCGATTCAACATCCGTCATGCGTAAAAGCTCGAAAGGCACGACCAGAGCGGTCTCACTGAAAAGAACAGACATGCTAAAGCTCCAAAGTTAAAACGGGTCACCAGGGCGGCGTGTCAGGGCTGGGTTGTTCTTGTTATGGGCGCACTCACCGCAAGGCCATGGATAATTGACTCATTCTAGGGGTCATCTGAGGCCCATCTTTTGAAATAAATTACAAGCATGCCCAAACGCACTGTTTTTTTCGTGTCTGACGGCACCGGTATCACGGCCGAAACGTTTGGCAACGCCATCTTGGCCCAATTCGACATGAAAAGTCGGCATGTGCGCTTGCCATTCACCGACACCATCGACAAGGCACACCAAGCCGTTCGTCAAATCAACCACACGGCCGAAACCGAAGGCAGCAAACCCATAGTGTTCACCACTTTGGTGAATATGGAGGTCTTGAAAGTGTTGCAAGACCACTGCCAGGGCATGCTGCTCGACATGTTCGGTACCTTTGTGAATCCACTGGAAAACGAACTCGGCATCAAGTCACACCACCGAGTAGGCCGCTTTTCGGATGTGAGCAAAAGCAAGGAGTACCATGACCGGATTGAGGCGATCAATTTTTCACTGGCGCATGACGATGGACAATCCAACCGCGATCTGGAATCGGCCGATGTGATTTTGGTGGGCATAAGCCGCAGCGGCAAAACCCCTACCAGCTTGTATCTGGCCATGCAGCACGGCCTGAAGGCGGCCAATTACCCCTTGATTCCGGAAGATTTCGAGCGGAAACAATTGCCCCCAGCACTGATGCCACATCGACAAAAGATCTTTGGCCTGAGCATCCAGCCAGAGCGCTTGTCTGAAATCCGATCGGAGCGGCGCCCCAACTCGCGTTACGCCAGCCTTGAAAACTGCCGAATGGAAGTCTCTGAAGGTGAAGCCATGATGCGCCGATCCGGCATCCGCTGGTTGTCGACCACCACCAAGTCCATCGAAGAAATCGCCACCACCATCTTGCAAGAGATCAAACCAGACAGGCTGATTTACTGAGCAAGGTTTTCAATCAAGCCTTTGAAGGCGAGTCTGGCTGAATAGGCCCAGGTGATGTTCGCTGCTGAAGCGCGGGCTCTGAGCCTCAAGCCAAGGTGGCTGCAATCTGCTCGGCGTAATGGCGTGCCTGCGCAGCATCACGCGCTTCCACCATGACACGCAGCAAGGGCTCAGTGCCACTGGCCCGAATCAAAACCCGTCCAGTCTCGCCCAACTCGGTCTCTGCCGAACGGGTAGCTTCCCACAAGGGCGAATGACCTTCCCAGTCAAAACCCGGTTTCAGGCGAACATTGATCAGGGTTTGCGGGAACAGGCTCACGCCTTGCAGCAGTTGCGCCATGGTTTGACCACTGGCCACACAGGCTTGCAGGACCTGCAAAGCGCTGACCAAGCCGTCACCCGTGGTGTGCTTGTCTAGGGCCAACAAGTGGCCCGAGCCCTCTCCCCCCAACAACCAGCCTTTGTCATGCAAAACTTCCAGCACGTAGCGGTCACCCACCTTCGCGCGCACGAACTGGACGCCGCGCTGTTTGAGTGCCACCTCCACCGCCAGATTGGACATCAAGGTGCCCACTGCGCCGGGCACCGCTTCATCGCGAGCCAAACGATCCGACACCATCAAGTACAACAACTCGTCACCATTGAACAAGCGCCCGGAAGCATCCACCACTTGCAAGCGATCGGCATCGCCATCGAGCGCAATGCCGTAGTCGGCTCCATGGTCCTTGACGGCTTGCACCAAAGCTTGAGGGTGCGTGGCCCCAACACCCTTGTTAATGTTCAGGCCATCAGGCGAACAACCGATGGCGATGACCTCGGCCCCCAATTCGTGAAACACCTTCGGAGCAATTTGGTAGGCCGCACCGTGGGCAGCATCCACCACGATTTTCAAGCCCTTGAGGGTGAGTTCATTCGGGAAGGTGCTTTTGCAAAACTCGATGTAACGCCCGGCTGCATCATCGAGCCGCCTGGTTTTACCCAATGACGCTGAATCGACCCAGACCGGGTCCTCCATCAATGTGGCCTCCACTTGTTCTTCCCAGGCGTCTGGCAGCTTGTTGCCCTGGGCATTGAAGAACTTGATGCCATTGTCAGGAAAAGGGTTGTGGCTCGCGCTGATCACCACCCCCAACGAAGCCCTTTGCGCTCGGGTCAGGTAGGCCACAGCAGGGGTGGGCACGGGGCCCAGCAGCACGACATCGACACCCGCAGAATTGAAGCCCGACTCCAGCGCACTTTCCAGCATGTAACCCGAGATGCGGGTGTCCTTGCCAATCAAAACGACCGGATGGGCCTCATGGGCCTTGAGCACGCGACCGACAGCATGGGCCAGACGCAAGATGAAATCGGGCGTGATTGGACTTTGCCCCACAGTGCCCCGAATGCCGTCGGTACCGAAATATTGACGCGCCATGAAATCCCTTCGTAATGGAAGTCGTCTGCAAAATTTTAACGGTGCTCAGGCACAGGTCGGCTGACAGGGCTGGCCCGATGGTGCGTCAAGGCACCAGGCCCTCCGCCTGGACTGCGGCCCACACCTTGAGCGCATCCACCGTCGGCTTGACATCGTGCACCCGCACCAAGCTGGCGCCCTGCTGCACCGCCAACAACGCCGCTGCCACACTGGCAGCCTGACGCCCCGATGGCTCGGGCACCTCCCCTTGGTGGGCCAACACAGCGCCCAAGGACGATTTGCGCGACCAACCCGCCAACACGGGACGCCCCAGCTGCAACAAATCGGCTTGCCGGGCCAGCAGGCGAAAGTTTTGTGCCACAGTTTTGCCAAATCCAATGCCCGGATCCAGCACCAAGCGATCGGCCGCCACCCCCTGAACAGTCAAGGTCTGCAGACGTTCAGCCAAGAAGTCCCCTACCGTTTGCAGCACATCACCCGTCATGGTGTGCACTTGCATGCTTTGAGGATCGCGGTGCATGTGCATCAAGCACACGCCACAGCGCGGGTGCGCAGCCACCACGCTTTCGGCACCGGCTTGGCGCAAGGCCCAAATGTCATTGACGATGTCCACCCCCAGGTCCAACACCGCCTGCATCACTTCGGGTTTGCAGGTGTCCACCGAGATCGGCACCTCCCAGCGCACCACTTCACGCAGAAAGGGCATCAGGCGGCCCAATTCCTCTTGCGCGGGCACCACAGATGCACCCGGGCGGGAGGATTCTGCCCCCACATCGAGGATGGCCGCTCCCTCGCGCAGCAACTGCTCGGCATGGCGCAGCGCCTGCGTGGTGCCTGCGTGCTGACCACCATCCGAAAAAGAGTCGGGGGTCAGGTTGACGATGCCCATGACCTTAGGGCTTGATAAGTCCAAGTCAAAACGCGTCGTTTGCCAAAACAGTCCGTCCCCCGTTTGCGATGGCCTATCCATGTGTTGAGCTCCATGCAAAACGGGACCCGAAGGCCCCGTTTTGATCAATGCATTCGAAAAATCAGGCAGGTGTTGTCACCGGTTCGGTTGGAACCGTGGGTGTACCACCCCCACTGTTTCCACCCGAGGGAGGCGTGCGAGGCGTCCAGTCCTTGGGCGGCAATGGATCGCGACCGGCCATGATGTCATCGATTTGGTCCTTGTCGATGGTTTCCCATTCCAACAGCGCCTTGGCCATGGCATGCATCTGGGCACTGTGCTCTTCGATGAGTCTTCGGGCCAAGCTGTATTGCTCGTCGATGATGCGGCGCACCTCCAAGTCCACCTTTTGCATGGTGGATTCGCTCATGTTGGTGGTTTTGGTGACCGAGCGGCCAAGAAACACTTCGCCCTCGTTTTCGGCATACACCATCGGCCCCAACGCATCGGTCATGCCGTAACGCATCACCATGTCGCGGGCAATGGAAGTGGCTCGCTCAAAGTCGTTGCTGGCACCCGTGGTCATCTGGTTCATGAACACCTCTTCGGCAATGCGACCACCAAACAACATGCTGATCTGGTTCAGCATGAATTCTTTGTCGTAGCTGTACCGGTCTTTTTCGGGCAGGCTCATGGTCACCCCCAACGCACGGCCACGGGGGATGATGGTGACCTTGTGCACGGGGTCGCACTTGGGCAAAAGTTTGCCGATCAAGGCATGACCCGCTTCGTGATAAGCGGTGTTGCGACGCTCCTCTTCGGGCATGACCATGCTCTTGCGTTCAGGACCCATCAAGATCTTGTCTTTGGCCTTTTCAAAGTCCTGCATTTCCACCACTCGGGCATTGCGCCTCGCCGCCATCAAGGCCGCTTCATTGCAGAGGTTGGCCAAGTCCGCGCCGCTCATGCCGGGTGTACCACGGGCAATCACTGTAGGGCTCACATCCTGGCTGACGGGGATCTTGCGCATGTGCACGTTCAGGATTTGCTCACGACCACGGATGTCGGGCAAAGTCACATACACCTGGCGATCAAAACGGCCGGGGCGCAACAAAGCGGCGTCCAAGATGTCGGGACGGTTGGTCGCGGCCACCACGATCACGCCGAGGTTGGTTTCAAAACCATCCATCTCGACCAGCATCTGGTTCAAGGTTTGCTCGCGCTCGTCGTTGCCACCGCCCAAGCCGGCGCCACGCTGGCGGCCCACGGCATCAATTTCATCGATGAAGATGATGCAGGGCGCGTTTTTCTTGGCGTTTTCGAACATGTCGCGCACACGCGATGCGCCCACGCCCACGAACATTTCCACAAAGTCAGATCCAGAAATGCTGAAGAAAGGAACTTTTGCTTCGCCAGCAATGGATTTGGCCAGCAAGGTTTTACCAGTACCAGGTGGGCCCACCAAAAGCAGCCCTCGGGGAATGCGTCCGCCCAACTTTTGAAAACGTTGCGGATCTTTCAAAAAGTCCACCACCTCTTTGACCTCTTCCTTGGCTTCGTCACAGCCTGCCACGTCGGCAAAGGTCACCTGGTTGCTGTTTTCATCAAGCAAACGGGCTTTTGATTTACCAAAACTGAAAGCCCCACCCTTGCCTCCACCTTGCATCTGGCGCATGAAATAAACCCAGACACCAATCAGCAAAAGCATGGGGCCCCAGCTGACCAACAAGGTCATGAGAAGAGAACCCTCTTCCCGTGGTTTGACATCAAACTTCACACCGCTGTTGATCAAGTCACCCACCAAGCCCCTGTCCAGGTACGTGGCTGTGGTCTTGATGCGCCGCTCATCCAGCGTGATGGCAATGATTTCAGTGCCGCCGGGGCTTTCAGAAATCGTGGCACTCTTGATGCGGTTGCTGCGAACCTCTTCAAGAAAATCGGAATAACCAATGGCGTTCGCACCAGCAACGCCACGGTTATCAAATTGCTTGAACAAGGTGAACAGCACCATGGCAATCACCATCCAAACGGCAATTTTGGAAAACCAGGGGTTATTCAAGAGACGCTCCAATCGAAAAAAAGATTCCTACCATTCTAGGCCCGGGAACTGACGCCAAAGCAGAAAGTAGGGGTTTTGGCCCTTGAAAAGGGAGGGATTGCAACATCAAACCGACGTTTTCAGCCCCATGCCCACCAAAAAAGTCTCCGCTGACTTGTCGCGGGACGATTTGGGCTTGATGGCTTTGACCACTTGGAAGGTCTCTTTGAACATTTTCACGATCTGGCTGTAACCGCTGCCGTGAAAAACTTTGACCACCAAAGCACCCTGCGGCTTCAGGTGGTTTTGGACAAATTCCACGGCCAACTCGATCAAATGCGTCACTCGGGCCGCATCGGTCGAATCGATCCCCGAGAGGTTGGGCGCCATATCGGACACCACCACATCCACTTGTCGCCCCTGCAAGGAAGCTTCCAACAAGGCCGCCACCTCGTTTTCCCGAAAATCACCCTGAATGAACTCAACCCCTTCCACAGCTGCCATGGGCAAGATGTCCAATGCAATGATGCAGCCGTTGAGCTCACCCACGGCCGCACCATTGGGAGACAAACGTCGGCGCAAATACTGACTCCAGGCACCGGGCGCTGAACCCAGGTCGACCACCAAATCGCCTGGACGGATCAAGCCCAAGGTTTCGTCAATCTCCTTGAGTTTGTAGGCTGCGCGGGCTCGGTAACCCTCTTTGAGGGCCAACTTCACATAGGTGTCGTTGACATGGTCATTCAGCCAAGCCTTGTTGACTTTTTTACTTTTGGTTTTGACTTTCATTCTTTCGCGTCCTTGCGGGGATAATACGGCAATGCCCCAAATACAACTCACACCTGCCGAGCGCAAAGTTTTCCGCGCCGATGCCCACCACCTTGATCCGGTCGTCATGATCGGCGGGGATGGCCTGACCCCTGCTGTGATCAAAGAAGCCGAAGCAGCCCTCAATGCCCATGGCCTGATCAAAATCCGTGTTTTGGGCGACGATCGCCCAGCGCGCGAAGCCATGTTTGCTCAATTGGCCGACCAACTCAACGCCGCGCCCATTCAGCACATCGGCAAACTGCTGATCTTGTGGCGGCCTCAGCCCGAGAAAGTCAAAACCTTGGACGAGGACCGGAAAGCAGGTCCTCGCGACTTCAAAATCCTCAAGTACAGCTCACGCGGCGGTCAAAAACCCGAGGTCAAAACCGTGCGTGTGTTGGGCAACCAACGCTTGGCGGCAGGCGGACAGATCAAACGGGCAAAACCCAAGCAAAAATCCGTCAAAAAAGGCCGTTTGGACTGACAAGCCCAGCCCAAGGCCCAGTCACTTGCGCCAAAGTCCGTTGTTCACCGGCCTTTTGTGGGGGTCGCCGACGGCATGCGACCAGTGCACGCGCTGGACGCATCAAATGTAGGAAACACCCACAATTTCATAGCGGCGCACACCACCTGGCGCCTGCACTTCGGCCACATCACCCTCTTCCTTGCCGATCAAAGCACGCGCGATCGGGCTGCTGATGTTGATCAAGCCCAGCTTCAAATCGGCCTCGTCCTCTCCCACGATCTGGTACGTGACGGACTCGCCGGTGCTCTCGTCTTCCAGTACTACGGTGGTACCAAACACCACTCGACCACCCGCATCCACGGACGCTGGATCAATGATTTGTGCGGCAGACAACTTGCCCTCGATTTCCTGAATCCGGCCTTCTATGAACCCCTGGCGGTCTTTGGCAGCATCGTATTCGGCGTTCTCACTCAAGTCACCTTGAGCGCGCGCTTCGGCAATGGCCTGAATCACGCCAGGGCGGTCCACGGTTTTAAGGCGATGCAACTCTTCCTTGAGCTTTTCAGCACCGCGTTTTGTGATCGGAATGGTTGACATGTTCGGTTCTCCAAAAGCAAACCGCCGAGCGTTGAGACTCGGCGGGCATTGTCAGCATTATGCCCTGCCCCCAGCCAAGGAAGCAGGGAGCCAAGCGAGGGTTCAGTCCGCCAGTTGAGCGTGCATTTCCTGAACGGAAATGACCCCAAGCTGGTCCATGTACTTCATGCCTTCGACAGCGGCTTCCGCGCCAGCGATGGTGGTGAAGGTGGTGACGCGGTTGAGCAAAGCCGAGGTGCGGATGTGGCGCGAGTCAGCGATCGCATTGCGGCGTTCTTCGACTGTGTTGATCACCAATGCAATCTCGTTGTTCTTGATCATGTCCACAATATGTGGGCGGCCTTCGGTCACTTTGTTCACAGTTGCACAAGCCACACCGGCGGCCTGAATGGCCGTCGAAGTGCCCTTGGTTGCAATCAACTCAAAGCCTTGCGCGACCAATTGGCGAGCCACTTCGATGGCGCGTGCCTTGTCGTTGTTTTTGACCGAAATGAATACTTTGCCCGAAGACGTGCCATCGGCTTTGGTTGGGCGTGGCAGCTTGGTACCCGCCCCCAGCTGACTTTTCACAAAAGCTTCGCCGAAGGTCTTGCCCACGCCCATGACTTCGCCCGTGGACTTCATCTCGGGTCCAAGGATGGTGTCAACGCCTGGGAACTTCACAAAGGGGAACACCGCTTCTTTCACGCTGAAATAAGGGGGCGTCACTTCTTTCGTGATGCCTTGTTTTGACAAGGTCTGGCCCGCCATGCAACGCGCCGCCACTTTGGCCAACTGAATGCCCGTGGCTTTGGAGACATAAGGCACTGTGCGGGAAGCGCGGGGGTTGACTTCCAGCACGTAGATCACGTCTTGGCCGTCCACATGCTGGATGGCGAACTGCACGTTCATCAAACCCACCACATTCAGTGCACCGGCCATGGCCGCCGATTGGCGCTTCAGCTCGGTCACGGTCGCTTCTGACAAGGAGTAAGGCGGCAATGAGCACGCGGAATCACCGCTGTGCACACCGGCTTGCTCGATGTGCTCCATCACGCCGCCGATGAAGGTCTTGCCTTCGGGGTCACGCAGACAGTCCACATCGCACTCGATCGCATCGTTCAAAAAGCGGTCCAGCAACACCGGCGAATCGTTCGACACCTTGACCGCCTCACGCATATAGCGCTCCAAATCGCGCTGCTCGTGCACGATTTCCATGGCACGGCCACCCAGGACATAGCTGGGACGCACCACCAAGGGGTAACCCAAAGCAGCGGCCTTCTCCAAGGCTTCGGGCTCAGTACGCGCGGTGGCGTTGGGCGGCTGACGCAGACCCAGGCTTTGCAACAGTTTTTGGAAGCGCTCACGGTCCTCAGCCGCATCGATCATGTCGGGGCTGGTGCCGATGATCGGCACGCCAGCTGCCTCCAGACCCAAAGCCAGTTTCAACGGTGTTTGACCACCGTACTGAACGATCACACCCGTCGGCTTTTCCTTGTCCACAATTTCCAGCACGTCTTCCAGCGTCAATGGCTCGAAGTACAAACGGTCAGAAGTGTCGTAGTCGGTCGACACGGTCTCGGGGTTGCAGTTGACCATGATGGTTTCGTAACCATCTTCGCGCATGGCGAGGGCCGCGTGAACGCAACAGTAGTCGAACTCAATGCCTTGACCGATGCGGTTCGGGCCGCCCCCCAAGACCATGATCTTCTTGTTGGTCGTGGGTTCGGCTTCGCACTCACCGTCGCCGTTGCCTTCGTAGCACGAGTACATGTAGGCAGTGTCGGTGGAGAACTCGGCCGCGCAGGTGTCGACGCGTTTGTAGACAGGGCGAATGTTCAGAGCATGACGCCGAGCGCGCACCACATGCTCGGTGGTCTTGAGCAATTTGGCAAGACGGCGGTCAGAGAAACCCTTCTTCTTCAAAGCGCGCAGTTCAGGCACCGTGATGACTTCCAGCGTGGTCTTTTCCAATTCCAGTTCGATCTTGACGATCTCTTCGATCTGCACCAAAAACCAAGGGTCGATCTTGGTCAAGGCAAACACCTCGTCCACAGTGAGACCCATGGCAAAGGCATCGCCCACGTACCAGATGCGCTCGGGGCCGGGCTCACCCAGCTCCTTTTCCAGCACTTCACGGTCTTGGGTTTTTTCATTCATGCCGTCCACGCCGACTTCCAAACCGCGCAAAGCTTTCTGGAACGACTCCTGGAAGGTGCGGCCCATGGCCATGACCTCGCCCACCGATTTCATTTGAGTGGTCAAACGGCTGTCGGCAGTGGGGAATTTTTCAAAAGCAAAACGTGGGATTTTGGTGACCACGTAGTCAATCGAAGGCTCGAACGATGCGGGGGTTGCACCACCGGTGATTTCGTTGCGCAATTCATCGAGGGTGTAACCCACAGCCAGCTTGGCCGCGACTTTGGCAATCGGGAAACCCGTAGCTTTGGAAGCCAAGGCCGAAGAACGCGACACGCGCGGGTTCATTTCAATGACCACCATGCGGCCGTCATTGGGGTTGATGGAAAACTGAACGTTGGAGCCACCCGTGTCCACGCCAATTTCACGCAACACAGCCAAGGAGGCGTTGCGCAATATTTGGTATTCCTTGTCGGTCAAGGTTTGAGCAGGTGCCACGGTGATCGAGTCACCGGTGTGCACGCCCATGGGGTCCAGGTTTTCGATCGAGCACACGATGATGCAGTTGTCCGCCTTGTCGCGCACCACTTCCATCTCGTACTCTTTCCAGCCAAGCAGTGATTCTTCAATCAACAACTCGTTGGTGGGCGATGCCTCCAGGCCGCGCTTGCAAATCGTCTCGAATTCTTCGGGGTTGTATGCGATGCCACCGCCCGTACCACCCAGCGTGAAGCTGGGCCGAATGACGGTGGGGAAACCCACACGCTTTTGTACATCCCAAGCTTCTTCCATGCTGTGGGCAATGCCGGAACGGGCCGATCCCAGACCGATCTTGGTCATGGCGTCCTTGAACTTCAGACGGTCTTCGGCTTTGTCGATGGCCTCGGGCGTGGCCCCAATCAGCTCAACTTTGTACTTGTCCAGCACGCCGTTGTGCCACAGGTCCAGCGCACAATTGAGCGCCGTTTGGCCACCCATGGTCGGCAAAATCGCATCGGGCCGCTCTTTGGCGATGATCTTTTCGACCGTCTGCCAAGTGATGGGCTCGATGTAGGTCACATCGGCCGTGGCCGGGTCGGTCATGATCGTGGCAGGGTTGCTGTTGATCAAAATGACTTTGTAACCCTCTTCGCGCAAAGCTTTGCAAGCCTGCACCCCAGAGTAGTCGAACTCGCAGGCCTGACCAATGATGATCGGGCCGGCGCCAATGATGAGGATGCTTTTGAGGTCGGTGCGCTTTGGCATGTTATTTCGCCTCCATCAGGTTGATGAAGCGGTCAAAGAGGTAAGCAATGTCGTGCGGGCCGGGCGATGCTTCGGGGTGACCCTGGAAACAGAACGCGGGTTTGTCTGTGCGGGCCAGGCCTTGCAGCGTGCCATCAAACAACGACACGTGCGTCGCACGCAGGTTGGCGGGCAAGGACTTTTCGTCCACCGCAAAACCGTGGTTTTGGCTGGTGATGGACACGCGCCCTGAGTCGAGGTCTTTCACGGGGTGGTTCGCGCCGTGGTGGCCAAATTTCATCTTGAACGTCTTGGCACCACTGGCCAAGGCCATGATTTGGTGCCCCAGGCAAATGCCGAAAGTGGGAATGCCGGTTTCGATCAACTCGGCGGCTGCCGCAATCGCGTAATCGCAGGGCTGTGGGTCGCCAGGACCGTTGGACAAAAAGATGCCATCGGGCTTGTGCTTGAGCACCTCAGCTGCTGAGGTCATGGCGGGCACCACTGTGACTGTGCAACCGCGCTCGGCCAACATGCGCAAGATGTTTTTCTTGACGCCAAAGTCATACGCCACCACATGGAACTTGGGCGCGGTCAAGTTGCCGTAGCCTTCACCCAAAGTCCACTCGGTTTGTGTCCATGCGTAGGACTTGGACACCGTGACTTTTTGCGCCAGATCGAGGCCGGCCATATTGGGCGCGGCTTGGGCTGCGGCCACAGCCTGATCGATCAGGGCTTGCGTCACTTCCTGCCCTTTGGCCAAGCCCACAATGGCACCGTTTTGGGCACCTTTGGTGCGCAAGATGCGGGTCAGCTGGCGGGTGTCGATGTTGGCAATTGCAACCGTACCGGCGTCGATCAGGTAAGAAGACAGGGTTTGGCTGGAGCGGAAATTGCTCGCCATCAAAGGCAGATCTTTGATGATCAAGCCAGCGGCATGGACTTGGTCGGCTTCGATGTCTTCCGTGTTGACGCCGTAATTGCCAATGTGCGGGTACGTCAGGGTGACGATCTGCTGGCAATAGCTGGGGTCGGTGAGGATTTCTTGGTAGCCGGTGAGCGAGGTGTTGAACACCACTTCGCCGACTGTGGAGCCTGTGGCTCCGATCGAGTTGCCGATAAAGACCGTGCCGTCTGCGAGCGCCAAAATGGCGGGCGGGAAGGTTCCCTGAAGAGACAAAAGCACTGGGTTCTCCGGAATAGTTCGGGTACGCCTCAGCACTCACCAGAGAGGGGATCTCTTTTTGGCTGCTTGTTAGAGGATTGGGCCTAGGATGGACTGTGGCGTACGGGTTGATGCGGGAAAGCCTCTCATTATAGCTGAGGACCGCTCGAAAACCCTGACAAAAATGCCACCAGCTGTACCCAAGCGAGTTATTCAGGGCATCGCGGTGGCACTCGCGTGCAGACAAATGGCAGCGGCCGTGGCCACGTTCAAGGACTCTTCTCCACCGGGCTGGGCAATGCGCACTTTTTGCGAAGCCAGGGCCATCAACGCGCCACTGACGCCCTGCCCTTCGTGGCCAAACACCCAGGCACAGTTGGACTTCAGGGTGCCACGCTGCAACAATTCGTGCAAAAAAGGTCCCTCGTGCGAGCTGGTGGTCAGCACTGGCACCTGCAAAGTGGCCACATCGTCGACGCTGACCGATTCCACCAAGTGCAAGCCAAAATGCGCGCCCATGCCCGCGCGCAGGACTTTGGGTGACCACAGCGCCGCAGAGCCCTTGATGGCCAGAACCTGGCGGTAACCAAAAGCAGAGGCACAGCGCAAGATCGCCCCGACATTGCCCGCGTCTTGCAAACGGTCCAACACGACGGTAGATGCACGTGGCAACACCTGATCAACAGCTTGCCAGGCCACCACAAAACCCATGCGGGCAGGCGACTCCAAACCGCTCAAAGTGGCAAACAAGGCATCGGGCAAGACAAAGACTTTGTCACTGAGCCCAGCCCAACTGGGGCCCTGCTCCGCCCAAAAAGATTCGGTCAACACCACCTGCAAGGGCCGAACCCCGCGCTCCACCGCCGCGCGGCACAGGTGATCACCCTCCAGCCAGTACTGCCCGACTTTGCGGTAAGCGGTGCTGTCTTGCGCCAAACGTCGCCACGCTTTGAGTTGGGGGTTGTCCCGAGAAGTGATCAGATTCATTTCTTACTCCGGGCCACTGGCGCAAAGCTCATGCGGTGGCATGGCGCCGGGCCATGGGCTTGCAAGGCCGCCAGATGCTGCGCTGTGCCGTAACCCTTGTGCTGATTAAAACCGTACACCGGGTATTGAAGGTGCAACTCGTCACACAATCGGTCTCGATGCACCTTGGCCAATATGGAGGCCGCCGAAATGGCCGGGACCAGCGCATCGCCCTTCACAATGGCTTCGGCCCTCACACCCAAAGTGGGCAGGCGGTTGCCGTCCACCAGCACCAGCTTGGGTGGCAGACGCAAAGCCTCGACGGCCCTTCGCATGGCCAGCATGGTGGCCTGCAGGATATTGAGCTCATCGATCTCCTGCACCTTCGCCTCGGCGATGGCGAAGCACAAGGCCCTTGCCCGGATTTCATCAAACAGCGCCTCGCGGCGCTTGGCTGTGAGTTTTTTGGAGTCATTCAAGCCGCGAATGGGGTTCAAATCGTCCAGGATCACGGCAGCGGCCACGACCGGACCCGCCAAAGGCCCGCGACCAGCCTCGTCCACCCCGGCCGTCAGGCCTTCTGAATCCCAATTCAAGGTTTTTTGCTCAAGCAGCAAGGACTTTTTCGAGGGCATGGGTGCTCAGTTGTGCGGTGTCGCGTTGCAAGCTCAGGTGCAACTGCTCAAAACGGGCTTGCAATGCGTCTACACGGTCAGGACGGGTCAACCACGCCAAGGTGGCTTGAGCCAATGCCTCGGGCGTGCAATCTTCCTGCAGGAATTCGGGCACCGCAAAGTCTTGGCACAAAATGTTGGGCAACCCCACCCATGGCTGCAGCTTCTGGCGCTTCATGATTTGCCAGCTCAACCAATTCATATGGTAGGCAATGACCATGGGCCGCTTGAACAAAGCCGCTTCCAGCGTGGCCGTGCCGCTCGCGATCAAAGTGACATCGCAGGCAGCCAACACCGCGTGCGATTGGCCCGCCACGATCTGCAAACCAGGCAGGCCTCCCAGGTCACGAACCATCGACTCAATCGCACCCATCAAACCAGGCACAGCAGGCAAGACAAATTGCAGGTGCGGTTGGCGCTGCTGCATGCGTTGCGCCGCACGGATGAAGCGCGGCGTCATGTGCTCGATTTCCGAGCGCCTGCTGCCAGGCAGCAAGGCCACCACAGGCCGATCTTGATCCAGACCCAGCTGCGCTCTGGCCGCATGGCGATCGGGGTGCATGGCGATGGTGGACGCCAGTGGATGACCGACATAAGTCGCGTCAATGCCCGCTCGTTCCAGCAACTCGGGCTCAAAGGGAAAGAGGCACAGCATGTGGTCCACGCTGCGTCGGATTTTTTCAATGCGCTCAGGACGCCAGGCCCAGATCGAAGGGCACACAAAATGCACTGTTGGAATGCCCGCCGATTTGAGTTGCGCCTCAAGAGCCAGGTTGAAGTCGGGCGCATCGACCCCGATGAACACCTCCGGTGGTGCAGCCAGCAGTCGCTCCTGGAGCTGCGCACGAATGGCCACAATGCCACGGTAGTGGCGCAGCACCTCCACATAGCCCCTGACCGCCAGCCGTTCATGCGGCCACCAGGCGTCAAAACCCAGGGCGGACATGCGAGGCCCGCCGATGCCATGGCCCTGCGCTTGTGGCCAACGTTCGCGCAAACCTTGTATCAACAAGCTGGCCAACAAGTCCCCTGAAACCTCCCCGGCCACCATGGCAAAGGACAAAGCCCCCGCAGGGGCTGTTTGCAATGGGCTCAAGTCCGGTTCGCTCAACGAACAATCCCGCGCTGGGGTGAGCAAGCCGACAAAAAGTCCAGCATCATTTGCACATCCGGGCTTGCTTCAGGTGTTTTCTCGACCAGCGCTCCGATATGGGCCATGGCCTCACTCAATGGCAGACCGTCGCGGTAGAGTGCCTTGTGCATGGCTTTCACGGCTGCAATGCGATCGGCCGAAAAACCGCGTCGGCGCAAGCCTTCAAAGTTCATCGAGCGGGCGTTGGCCGGTTGGCCCTGGGCCATCACAAAGGGGGGCAAATCGGCAAACAACAAAGAGTTCATCGCGGTAAAACTGTGCGCGCCGATGCGGCAAAACTGGTGCACCACCGTGAAGCCTCCCAGAATGACCCAGTCATCGACCACCACATGACCCGCAAGCTGGGTGTTGTTGGCGAAAATCGTGTGGTTACCCACCTGGCAATCGTGCGCCAGATGCACATAGGCCATGATCCAGTTGTCGTTGCCCACCGAGGTCACTGCACGGTCACCCGGCGAGCCGATGTTGAAAGTGCAAAACTCACGGATGGTATTCCGATCACCGATGTGCAACTCACAGGGCTCGTTGTTGTATTTCTTGTCCTGAGGAATCGCACCCAAAGAATTGAACTGGAAAATGCGGTTGTCCCGTCCAATGGTGGTGTGGCCCTCGATCACACAGTGGCTGGCGACAGTGGTCCCGGCATCAATGCGCACATTCGGACCGATCAGGCTGTAAGGGCCGACAGAAACCGAGCTGTCGAGCTCGGCCCCGGGACTGATGATGGCCGTGGGGTGAATCAAACTCATGGTTTTCAAGCCTGCGGTATTTTTCGCATGGTGCACATCAGCTCGGCTTCGGTCGCGATGTCATCGCCTACTTTGGCGCGCGCCTTGAACTTGAAGATGCCCGCCTTCATGCGGTCAAGCTCCACCTCCAGAATCAACTGATCACCCGGCTCCACTGGGCGCTTGAAACGCGCGCCGTCTATGCCCGCAAAGTAGTAAACGGTTTGGTCATCGGGCGTCTCGCCCAAAGTATCAAAGGCCAGCAAAGCGGCGGCCTGAGCCAGCGCTTCGAGCATCAACACCCCAGGCATCACAGGCCGATGCGGGAAGTGACCCAAAAAATAGGGCTCATTGATGGACACGTTTTTCAGGGCTTTGATGCGCGCACCCTTTTCAAGTTCCAGCACACGGTCGACCAACAAAATGGGATAGCGGTGCGGCAGTTGTTTGAGAATTTTGTGGATGTCCATCATGGTCATGAGTCCTTGTGATTCGAAATGCAGCTCTCCAGTGCCTTGATGCGTTCACGCAAACGAGACAGTTGTTTGAGGCTGGCGGCGTTTTTTTCCCAATTGGCATTGCTGTCCAAGGGGAACATGCCTGTGTATTGTCCGGGTTGAGCAATGGATCGGGTCACCACAGATGCCGCCGAAATGTGCACATGATCGGCCACGGTCAAATGCCCCAACACCACAGCACCCCCGCCCACTGTGCAATGCGCGCCAATGCGGGCACTGCCAGCCACCCCCACACAACCCGCCATGGCCGTGTGGGCACCAATGTGCACGTTGTGACCAATCTGAATCAGGTTATCGAGCTTGACACCATTGCCGATGACAGTGTCTTCCAGGGCCCCCCTGTCAATACAGGTATTGGCGCCGATTTCCACATCATCGCCAATGCGCACCGCACCCAACTGCTCAATTTTTTCCCACTGGCCCTGGTGCAAGGCAAAACCAAAACCGTCAGCCCCCACCACAACACCCGAATGCAAAATACAACGCGCCCCCACGGAACACCCTTCGGAGAGAGTGACACGTGACTTGAGGACGGTGCCCGCCCCAATGCTTGCGTCCCGCTCGACCACACACAAGGGGCCGATCACCGCGTCTTCAGCGACATGGGCTTGAGGATCGATGACCGCCGAAGGATGAATCCGAAAGGCTCGTTGTGTCTGCTGTGCTTGTTTCCACAAGCGGGTCAAACGAGCGAAATAAAGGTAGGGGTCCTCGGTGATGATCAGGGCACACCCCTGACGGGCTGAATGTTCAAAAGCCGGCGAAACGACTACGCATGCGGCACCGCTGGTAGAGAGTTGACTTTGGTACTTGGGGTGACTGAGAAAACTGATCTGCTCTGGGCCAGCAGACTGCAAGGGCGCCAAACCTGTGATGGTCATGTCGGGCGATCCCAAAAGCCGCCCCCCCAACTGCTCAACAATGGCCGAAAGAGTCAAACCCACGACAGAAGGCCAGGAGATGCGCGTTACCGGCCAACAGAGGCATTGAGCGCCTTGATGACTTTGTCGGTGATGTCGTGTTTCGGGTGGATGTAGACAGCTTCTTGAAAGATCACATCGTATTTTTCAGATTCCGCCACTTGTTTGACCGCACGGTTGGCACGCTCCACCACGATTTGCTGCTCTTCGTTTTTGCGCGCATTCAAGTCTTCTTGGAATTCACGACGCTTACGCTGGAACTCGCGGTCTTGGTCAATCAATTGCTTTTGTCGCGCTGTGCGCTGGGACTCCGCCAATGTCGGTGCTTCACGCTCAAAACGCTCAGAAGCCAGTTTCAGGGCATTGCCATTTTCAACAAGCTCTTTTTCACGGCGGGAAAATTCCTGTTCCAGTTTGGCTTGCGCTTGCTTGGCGGTAGCCGCCTCACGGAAGATCCGCTCGGTGTTGACAAAACCCAATTTGATTTCTTGGGCCTGCACCTGCAGTGTGAACAAGGATGCAGCCAAGAAGCTGCCCAAAACGGTGATTCGTTGAAACGTGTTCATTAGAAAGAAGTTCCAATTTGGAATTGAAGTCGCTGGATTCTATCGCCAGTCTGTTTCACGATGGGCGTGGCGTAGGAGAATCGCAAAGGCCCCATGGGAGAGATCCAACTCAGGCCCACGCCGGCGGAGACCCGCAGTTGATCCAGTGACACCGGCTCATTCGCCCCAAAGGCCCGGCCCGCATCGGTGAAACCGAACAAACGCAAGGTTTTGTCATTGCCCGCACCCGGGAAAGGGGTGATGAACTCTGCATTGAAAATCAACTTTTTCGGTCCACCGAGATAGATCAATTGGGGATTGTTGGCATTGAAGGGCTCTGAAGGTCCCAAGGTAGTACGCTCAAATCCTCGCACGCTCCCCAGGCCACCCACATAGAAATTCTTGAAGAGCGGAAATTCCTGGCCATTGAGTCCCTGGCCCCAACCCACGTCCGCATTGAATGCGAAAGTGTATTTTTTGGTCAAAGGGATGTACTGCTGGAACTGGTAACTGGCTCTGGCGTAATGGGAGTCGCCGGCCAAACTGACATCCGAATTGAACCTTTGCAAGGCACCACGGGTCGGCACCAAAGCGCTGTCCCGACGATCTCTGGCCCATCCCAAAGTCAACGGCAAAGCCGTTCTTTTCTCACGATAGGGCAACCAGGCGTCAGGCATCTGAATGCCCGTTCCCTCTTTGACTTCGGTTTGCTCGGCGTTGACCCCTACAAACACAGTATCGGTCTCGGTGACCGGCACCCCAAAGCGCACACCGAAACCCGTGTTGATCAATCGGTATGAATTGATGTTTCCCAAAAATGGTCGTGATGTCCGCTGGAAAACGTCCAATGTCCTGGATATGCCATTTTGGGTGTAGTAAGGGTTGGTCGTGCTGAGCACCAGGTTTTGGTTGAAGCGACTGGTGTTCACTTCCACGGCCAGAAAATTTCCGGAGCCAAAGGCATTGTCCTGGCGAATACCAAAATTCAGAGCCACTTTCTCAACCGACGAAAAACCAGCCCCCAAGGAAATGCTCCCAGTGGGCTTTTCGGTAACCGTGAACAGCAAATCGACTTGGTCCGGTGCACCGGGGACTTCCAAGGTTTCAACGTTCACACTTAAAAAATAACCCAAACGGTCGACCCTGTCACGAGACAGTCGAATTTTGTCCCCGTCATACCAGGCGGACTCCAGTTGGCGGAATTCGCGCCGGATGACTTCATCACGCGTCCGGTCGTTACCCGCCACCTGGATGCGACGCACATAGGCCCGTCGGGATGGTTCGGCTTGCAAAACCAATTGAACACGGTTGTTTTGGCGGTCAATGACCGGTTTGGCCTCAACCCGGGCAAAAGCAAAGCCGAACTTTCCGAAATACTCGGTGAAAGCCTTGGTGGTTTCAGCCACCGTTTCGGCGTTGTAGGGCTTGCCGACGGCGATCTTGATCAATGACTTAAACTCGTCGTCTCGATCCAGGTAATTGCCCTCAAGGGTCACGCCCGAGGTCACAAAGCGCTCGCCTTCGGTGATGTTGATGGTGATCGACATCTCTTGTTTGTTGGGCGCCATGGCCACCTGGGTGGAGTCGATTCGAAACTCCAAAAAACCACGCGACAAGTAATACGAACGCAGGGCTTCCAGGTCAGCATTGAGTTTGGTGCGGGAGTAGCGGTCCGACTTGGTGTACCAACTCATCCAGCCACCGGTGTCCAAATTGAACTGATCACGCAAGGTTTGGTCCGAAAACGACTGGTTACCCACAATGTCGATCAGGCTGATTTTCGCGGGACCACCTTCTGTGATGGTGAATGTCAAATTGACACGGTTACGGTCCACTGGGGTGGTGGTTGAGACCACTTCTGCACCATACAAACTGCGGCTGATGTATTGACGTTTGAGTTCTTGCTCAGCTTTGTCAGCGAGCGCCTTGTCATAGGGTCTCCCCTCTGACAAACCGATGTCGCGCAAGGCCTTGGTCAATACATCTTTGTCAAACTCCTTAAGTCCTACGAACTCGACCAAAGCCACAGAGGGCCTTTCTTCCACCACCACAACCAACACATCGCCCTGCGTTTCCAAACGCACGTCCTTGAAGAGGCCCAGCGCAAAAAGGGCGCGAATGGCGCTGGTGCCCAAATCAGCGGTGTAACGGTCACCCACTCTCACGGGCAAAGAGGCAAAAACGGTGCCGGGCTCGATCCGCTGCAAGCCTTCAACGCGGATGTCACGCACGGTGAAAGACTCAACCGCCAGGGCGGGCATGCTCAACATCACACAGGCAAGCGCAGGCCATCCGAAAGACAAGGTGGGGAGTCGGTTATCAATAAAAATCATGTTGCGATCGTTTCAAGACCAAGGTGATCCGAGATGAAAAATCAGTCATTGCCTACCTTGTGGGAACTGTCTACAAGGTCAATTGGCACACCTTGCGTCAAAGGCAGGCCCACGTTGATCACGTCCAGAAAAACTAAAAACCCGTGAAGATAATACATCAGGCAAGCTCAGTTTCTGGCAGGGTGCTCAGGCCTTCACCCATGCAGTCTCAGAATGCTTTGACGGGCCTCTGCGCGGCTGCTCGCGTCCAAGGCCAGCAGGTCATCCAGACAAACAGGCTGAGCAAAGCTCAACCGATCCAGCGTGGACCGGTTCACGTCGTGTATCTGATCAAAACGAATGCGACGGGTCAGAAAAGCATCCACCGCCACCTCATTGGCAGCATTCAAAACGGTGCAACTGCCGGGCATACTGCGCAAGGTCTCCCAAGCCAATCGAATTCCGGGATAACGCTGCAAATGACCTGGCTCGTCCATGGCTTCAAATGTCATGGCCGACAAGGCGTGAAAGTCGAGCGCATCTGCCCCCGACTCCATCCGCTCAGGCCAACTCAGGCCGTAAGCGATGGGCACGCGCATATCGGGGGTGCCCAACTGCGCCACCACAGAATGGTCCCGGTATTGCACCATCGAATGGATCACGCTTTGTGGATGAATGACCACTTCGAGCTGATCGGGTGACAGGCCAAACAAATAATGGGCCTCAATGACTTCCAGGGCCTTGTTCATCATGGTGGCCGAATCGACGGATATTTTGCGTCCCATGACCCAATTCGGGTGCGCACAGGCTTGCTCAGGCGTGACATCTTTCAGAGTCATGGGATCACGGCTGCGAAATGGTCCACCCGAAGCCGTCAGAATGATTTTTTGCACGCGACGCTGCCAGGTGTTGGGGTCATCGGGCAAGGATTGAAAAATCGCTGAATGCTCGCTGTCAATGGGCAAGAGTGTGGCCCCACCCTCCCGCACAGCGGCCATGAACACCTCACCGCCCACCACCAAAGCCTCCTTGTTGGCCAGCAGCAAACGTTTGCCTGAACGGGCGGCCGCGATGCAAGGGGACAAACCGGCAGCGCCCACAATGGCTGCCATCACAGCATCCACCTCAGGTGCACTCGCCACCTCGTCCAGCGCTGAGGCTCCCCAGCGCACTTGCACGGGCAAACCTTCGGCACGCACACGTTCAGCCAACACCCGTCCTGCGGCCTCTTGCGCCATGACTGCCACCTGAGGCCTGTAACGGGCACACTGTGCCAGCATCAATTCCACCTGGCTGGATGCCGTAAGGGCATGGAGCCGGAAACGATCGGGATGAAGACCCATCACATCCAGTGTGCTGGTTCCGATCGATCCGGTTGATCCCAAAATGGTGATGCATTGCGTCGGGTTCATGGGGTGTCCTCTTCAAATCCAGGCCACCAGCATCATGGCCCATGGCAAAGTTGGTAGCAACGCGTCGACACGGTCAAGCACGCCACCGTGGCCGGGCAACAAGCCCGAACTGTCTTTCATGCCCGCGCTGCGCTTGACCAAGGACTCAACCAAGTCACCGACCACGCTCATGACGGTCATGAACAAAACAGCAGGCAAAGCCACATACCAGGCTTGAGACCAGATCAGACTGAAAAAACTCAGCGAATGGCTTGACCGATGGCTGTCAAACGCGACCCAAGCCGCCGACACCAACAAGACACCCAAGGCACCACCAATGGCGCCCTCCCATGTTTTTCCCGGGCTGATCGAAGGTGCCAGTTTCACCCGGAACCAACGCCCGCCGAGACCTCGTCCAAAAAAATAGGCGAACACATCAGCGGCCCAGACCAACACCAGCACCGACAACAGGAAATTCACCCCGCGCTGATGCGCTTGGGCCAAAGCCAGCCAGGCCAATACCAAGAACAGCAAGCCCGCCAGCCAACGCAAGGATCGTGGCCATAAACCCCAACCAGCGACGCCGCGTTGCAACATCCAGGCACTCAGCAAGACCCACATTGCGCCAGCCAAAAGCCATACCTGTGGGGGCGTTTGCACCGCCCAACCCGCTTGCACCAAAAGCAAACAAGTCAACACGCAACTGCCCGCTCCGAACCATGACATCACAGCGCCATAGCCATTGAGTCGCCCCCATTCCCAAGCACCGGCACCAATCAACACCAAGGTCAGCACCATCAAGGGCCAAGGGTTGACCGCAAACAAGGCAGGCAACAACATCGCCAGCAAAACGACTGCGGTGATGACTCTTTGCTTGAGCATTCAGACTCCAAAAAAAAGGCCGCCAAGTGGGCGGCCATTCAGACCGTGGGGAATGCCACGGCGCTACCAGGTCTTAAACCGCCATGATTTCTTGTTCTTTGGCAGTCACCAGCTGGTCGATTTCCAGCATGCGCTTGTCGGTTGATTTTTGCACATCGGTTTCGGCGCGCTTTTGGTCGTCTTCCGAGGCCAGCTTATCCTTGACCAGTTTTTTAACCGATTCGTTGGCGTCACGGCGCAGATTGCGCACGGCAATCTTGGCGTTCTCACCTTCGGTGCGCGCCAATTTGGTCATTTCCTTGCGGCGCTCTTCGCTCATGGGCGGCATGGGCACGCGGATCAACTCGCCCATGGACGCTGGGTTCAAGCCCAATTCACTTTCGCGAATGGCTTTTTCAATTTTGGCCCCCATGCCCTTTTCCCAAGGCTGAACACTGATGGTGCGTGAATCGAGCAGGGACACATTGGCCACCTGAGACAAAGGCACCATGGAGCCGTAATAGTCCACTTGAATGGTGTCCAGCAGAGCAGGATTGGCTCTTCCTGTCCGGATTTTGGTGAGATTGTTTTTGAAAGCCGCAATGGATTGGTCCATTTTGGTTTCCACTGTTTTTTTGATGTCTGCAATCGTCATGAAATTCTCCTCAACAAAACAGGCCTCAAGCATGCACCAGAGTGCCCTCGTCCTCGCCCAACACCACGCGCCGCAAAGCACCGTTCTTGATGATCGAAAACACCTTGATGGGCAGCTTCTGGTCACGGCAAAGTGCAAAAGCCGTGGCATCCATGATGCCCAAATTGCGCGAAATGGCTTCGTCGAAGCTGATTTCACTGTAACGCGTAGCAGAAGGGTCTTTTTTCGGATCGGCGGTGTAGACGCCATCGACCTTGGTGGCCTTGAGCACCATCTCAGCACCGATTTCGGCCCCGCGCAAGGCCGCGGCCGTATCGGTGGTGAAAAATGGATTGCCCGTACCCGCAGCAAAGACCACCACCTTGCCCTCTTCGAGGTACTGCAAGGCCTTGGGGCGGACATAGGGCTCGACGACCTGATCGATGCCGATGGCCGACATCACACGGGCCGTCAAACCCGCTTTGTCCAGCGCATCGGCCAAAGCCAAGGAATTCATCACGGTGGCCAGCATCCCCATGTAGTCGGCTGTGGCTCGATCCATGCCCACAGAGCCACCCGCCACACCCCGGAAAATATTGCCACCCCCAATGACCACCGCCACCTGAACACCCAATCGGTTGATCTCGGCGATCTCTTCAGCCATGCGCACGATCGTGGCACGGTTGATGCCAAAAGCATCATCCCCCATCAATGCCTCACCGGACAGCTTGAGCAAAATGCGCTTGTAGGCTGGCTTGGTTGAGGACATGAGGGGCTCCTTGAGGGTCGATGTGGATGGCAGGTGGGCAGGTCAGCGTTTCTGTGAAGTCAAGCAGCACCTTGGGCTGCGGCCACTTGCGCGGCCACTTCGGCGGCGAAGTCGTCAACTTTCTTTTCGATGCCCTCACCCACCACATACAAGGTGAAAGCCTTGACGGTGGTGCCCGCAGCCTTGAGCATTTGCTCCACAGTCTGCTTGTCGTTCTTGACGAAGGACTGGTTGAACAAGGACACTTCTTTCAGGTACTTTTGCACCGAACCCTCGACCATCTTGGTGGCGATGTCGGCAGGCTTGCCGGACTCAGCCGCCTTGGCTGCTGCGACCGAGCGCTCTTTTTCGATCAACTCGGCAGGCACTTCGGCGCTGGTCAAAGACACCGGCTTCATCGCCGCCACATGCATGGCGACGTCTTTGGCTGCAACCTCGTCACCTTCGTATTCGACCAACACGCCAATGCGGGTGCCGTGCAAGTAGTTGGCAATCTTGGCGCCGCCAGCCGCACGCTTGAAGCGGCGGAAGCTCATGTTCTCGCCAATCTTGCCGATCAGACCCTTGCGCACTTCTTCCAGAGTGGGGCCAAAACCATCCTGGCTGTAGGGCAGAGCGCCCAGAGCAGCGATGTCGGCTGGGTTGTGTTCTGCCACCAACTTGGCCGCGGCATTGGCCAATGCCAAGAAGCTGTCGTTTTTGGTCACGAAGTCGGTTTCGCAGTTCACTTCGATCATGGCGCCTGTGGTGCCATTGACGAAACTGGTCACAACGCCTTCAGCGGTCACGCGGGAAGCGGCCTTGCCAGCCTTGGTGCCCAACTTGACACGCAACAACTCTTCGGCTTTGGCCATGTCGCCTTCGGCTTCGGTCAGGGCTTTTTTGCACTCCATCATGGGAGCGTCGGTTTTTGCGCGCAGTTCAGCGACCATGCTTGCGGTAATTGCAGCCATTTAATTTCTCCGTATTCAGTCTAAAAGTCAGATTAAAAAAAAGGGGCCACGAAGCCCCTTTCATCGAGTCTTGGGAATTCAGGCAGAAGCGTTGGCTTCTTCAACGAATTCATCAGCGCCTTCGGTCACGGCTTTGACCACGTCGTTGACCGCATTGGCGCGGCCTTCGATGATGGCGTCAGCGATACCACGGGCATACAAAGCGACGGCCTTGGCCGAGTCGTCGTTGCCGGGGATGATGTAGTCGATGCCTTCGGGCGAATGGTTGGAGTCCACCACACCGATCAATGGGATGCCCAGCTTCTTGGCTTCCGAGATGGCAATCTTGTGGTAGCCCACGTCGATCACAAAAATCGCGTCAGGCAAAGCGGCCATGTCCTGGATGCCGCCGATGTCTTTCTCGAGCTTTTCCATCTCGCGCTTGAACATCAGCTGTTCTTTTTTGCTTAAGGCTTCGAGACCGACTTCTTGCTGCGCCTTCATGTCCTTCAGACGCTTGATCGAGGTCTTGACAGTTTTGAAGTTGGTCAGCATGCCGCCCAACCAGCGCTGGTCGACGAAGGGCACACCAGCGCGCTGGGCTTCGGCAGCCACCAGTTCACGGGCTTGGCGCTTGGTGCCGACCATCAAAATGGTGCCGCGGTTGGCAGACAACTGCTTGGCGAACTTGATCGCGTCCTGGAACATCGGGAGCGATTTTTCCAGGTTGATGATGTGGATTTTGTTGCGGTGGCCGAAGATGAAGGGGGCCATCTTGGGGTTCCAGAAGCGGGTTTGGTGACCAAAGTGCACACCGGCTTCCAGCATTTCGCGCATGGTAACGGACATAAAATACTCCAAAGGTTGGGTCTAAAACCTGTCCACTGATCAAATGCAATCAAAACTGCATGTGACACCTTGACGGGACAGATTCGCGGATGATCTTCACGGTGCTTGGGCCTGGACTTTGAGCACTGATTGACGCAAGTCGAACATGATACTCAAAAGACAGCACCGGGGCACTGCAAAGCCTTAGGATTATAGCATCCTGACCCACCCGAAAGTTCACCTCCCCATGAAAGCTGACCTGATCGCCACCCGTCAAGCCATCCGGGCCAGGACCCTCACCACCCAGGCGGCCGCTGAAGATGGCCTGGCTGTGGCGCAAAGCCCGGCCTGCCAGCACGCTTTCATGCAACTCACGCCCGAGGCGCTGCAGCACACAGCCAGCCAGCCTCAGGTGGGCCAACGCCCGCTCGCGGGTCTGGCGGTGTCTATCAAAGACCTGTTTGATGTCCAAGGGCAAATCACCCAAGCGGGCTCGATCGTTCTGAAAAACCAGCCCCCGGCCCAAGCCGACTGCCTGGCCGTGGCACGTTTGAAAGCCGCAGGTGCGGGCCTGATCGGGCGCACCAACATGGTCGAATTCGCCTTTTCTGGCGTGGGCACCAATCCCCACCACGGTACACCTGCCGCTTGGGACGGGTTGTATGACCGCGCTGTTGGCGCCCCAGGGCAGCCCCATGCGCCCGGCGGGTCCAGCTCGGGCGCGGCGGTGTCGGTGGCCACCGGTGCCGCTTTCATCGGCCTGGGCTCAGACACGGGCGGCTCCATTCGGGTGCCTGCCGCCTTGAACGGCATCGTGGGCTTCAAAAGCACCGCCCGCTTGGTGCCCACCCAAGGCGCCCTGCCCTTGTCCACCACCCTTGACACCGTGTGCGCCATGACGCGCACCGTGCGCGACGCGATTTTGGCCCACGAGATTCTTTCAGCCAGACAAGTCCCCCGGGGGCAGCGACCCTTGTCCGGCTACCGCTTGGCTGTGGTCAAGAGCCTGATGCAGGACGGCATGGACCCGACCGTATCGCGGGCGTTTGAGCGCAGCTTGAACACGCTGCGCGCTGAAGGCGCACACATCGACGAGATCGCCCTGACCGAGCTGAACGAATTGGCACCCATGATGAGCACCGGCGGCTTCAGTCCTGCCGAGGGCTTTGCATGGCACCGTGCGCTGATTGAACGCGAAGGTGAGCGCTATGACCCCCGTGTGCTGCAGCGCCTGATGCGCGGCTCGGGCATGAAAGCCCATGAGTACATGGATTTGGTTAAAACGCGTCAGAATTGGATTGGCCGAGTGGAAGCAACTCTGGTGGGATACGACGCCGTGCTCTCGCCCACGACCCCCATTGCTGCGCCCAAAATCAGCGAGGTGGCACCAGGCGCTGAGCGCGACGCCGAGTTCTTCCGCATCAACGGCCTGCTGCTGCGCAACACCAGCGCGGTGAACACACTCGACGGCTGCGGCATTTCACTGCCTTGCCATGCGCCGGACGAACTACCCGTGGGCTTGATGGCTTGGCACGCGGCCATGCACGACGACAGCATTTTGCAACTGGCCTTGCTGCTCGAACCCTTGCTGCAACAACACTGACCTCATGCACAGCCTGAGCCGATCACACGCTTGGCCCATCTTGGGGCCTGCGCAGGTGCGGCAGCTGGAGCCGCTGCTTCAGTCCCTCAGCCCCACTCCCCTGATGCAAAGCGCTGGTCTGGCCTGCGCACGGCTTGCCTTGGCTGTGGCACCGCATGCTCGGCGCATCTGGGTTGCCGCAGGTCCGGGGAACAACGGCGGAGACGGTCTGGAGGCCGCTTTGCACCTTCACCTTTGGGGCAAAGACGTGACAGTCAGCCTGATCGCCTCACCTGAATCCGGCCCGTCCGATGCGCAATTGGCCTTGCAACGGGCGCAGCAGGCAGGCGTGCGTATTCAAGCCAGCTTGCCCACCGATTGGCTGCAACAGATGGACCCGCAGGATCTGTGCATCGACGCCCTGCTGGGCATCGGGGCCACACGCCCCTTGAGCGCTGATTTGCTGGCCTGCGTGCAGGCCATGAACAACTGCTTGGCACCGGTGCTGGCCATCGACGTCCCCACCGGGCTCAACCCGCAATCGGGCCAATGGCTAGGTGGCGACAGCGGCGACCACGTGGCTGTGCAGGCCGACCATACCCTGAGTCTCATCGCGATACAAGCGGGTTTGCTCATGGGACATGGGCGCGACGCCAGTGGCCAGATCTGGCTAGACAACTTGGGCCATCTCCCCAGCCAGAAAAGCGTCACGCCATTGGCCTGGCTCAACACCCCGTATTCATCAGCACCCAAAAACCACGCCAGCCACAAGGGCAGCCATGGGGATGTGGCAGTGGTTGGCGGCGAAGGCATGGCCACACACGGCATGGGCATGACTGGCGCGGCCATTTTGGCGGCCACAGCTGCCTTGCACGCGGGTGCGGGGCGTGTCATTTTGAGCCTGCTGTCTGGCCAAGCCAGTGAAAACGCTCCACCCGATGTGATGCAACGCGAATTCAAGCGGCTCGAGCTTGAAAAACTGCATGTGGTGTGCGGCTGTGGCGGCGGCAGCGCTGTTCAAGAAGTCTTGCCGGAGGTGATGCAGCGCAGTGCCCAACTGGTGCTCGACGCCGATGGCCTCAACGCCGTGGCGCAAGAGTCCAGCTTGCACCAAGCCTTGCGCCAGCGCAGCAAGGCACAGCCCACCGTCATCACACCTCACCCACTGGAAGCGGCTCGGCTGCTGGGCTGCAATACAGCTCAGGTGCAAAACGACCGATTGAAAGCAGCACAAGAACTGGCCGAGCGCTTCCAATGTTGCGTGGTCCTCAAAGGCTCGGGGACCGTGATCGCCGCGCCCGGACACACGCCGCGGATCAACATCACGGGCAATGGCCGACTGGCCATTGGTGGCACGGGTGATGTGCTGGCGGGGCTGGTGGGCGCGCGCATGGCGCAAGGCCCAAACACCTTAGAAGCCGCCTTCGACGCCGCCTGCACGGCTGTGGCACAACACGGTCAAATGGCCGATGGCTGGCCAAAAGAGGAGGCGCTCACCGCCAGCCGACTGGCGCAAAGCCTTGTCTGAAAAGCCTCAGCGCCTTGGTTTGGTCGTCCTTTGGCCTTTTTTCTTGGCGACCGCCTTCTTGACGGAGGCTTTGAGGGCCTGAATGGGCGAGCGGTTGCGCTCGGCTTCGGCCAATCGGCGGTCGGCGGCACCCCGCTTCTTGCCGCGCCCCTCATCGCCTTGGGCCAAAACCCCCTTGTCGCGCATGGCGCGCGGCACCAGATCGTCACCCGGATGGACCAATCGGAAGTCGATCTTGCGACCATCCAGATCCACCCGGCTGACCTGCACCTGCACCCGGCTGCCAATGGCATAACGGATGCCCGTGCGCTCGCCGCGCAGCTCTTGGCGCAACTCGTCAAAGCGGAAATACTCACCACCCAACTCGGTGATGTGCACCAAACCCTCGACATACAGGGCGTCCAGAGTCACGAAGATGCCGAAGCTGGTGGCCGCAGACACCACGCCGCTGTACTCCTCGCCCAAATGTTCGCGCATGTATTTGCATTTGAGCCACGCCTCCACATCGCGGCTGGCTTCGTCAGCACGGCGCTCGTTGGCACTGCAATGCAAACCCGCAGCCTCCCAAGCGCGCTGGTCGCCGGCCGACATGCGCACCCGCGGGGCTGGCGATTCTGGAAAATCGCCCTTGGCAGCACGGCTTTTCTCCAGTCGTTTGCTCAGTTTGGCGTGCGCCTCGCCCGGCACAGGCAAGCTGGGCAGCGTGTATTTGCGGCCCAGCAAAATCGACTTGATGACCCGATGCACCAGCAAATCCGGGTAGCGCCGGATCGGGCTGGTGAAGTGGGTGTAGGCCTCATAGGCCAAACCAAAGTGCCCACTGTTGATCGGCGTGTAAATGGCCTGCTGCATGGAACGCAGCAGCATGGTGTGGATCTGTTGCGCGTCCGGGCGGTCCTTGGTCGCGAGCGCAATCTTTTGGAACTCGCTGGTGTGCGGCTCGTCGCTGATGTTCATCCCCAAGCCCAAGGCCTTGAGGTAATTGCGCAAGATGTCTTTTTTCTCGGCTGTGGGGCCTTCGTGCACCCGGAACAAGCCGGGGTGCTTGCCTTGCTGGATGAAGTCGGCGCTGCAGACGTTGGCCGCCAACATGGCCTCTTCAATCAAACGGTGCGCTTCGTTGCGCACGCGCGGCACGATCTTTTCTATGCGTCCGCTTTCGTCGCACACAATTTGCGTTTCGGTGGTTTCAAAATCCACTGCACCACGCACAGCGCGCGATGACAACAACGCTTTGTAAACGTCCTGCAAATTCATCAGGTCGGTCACGCGCGCCTTGCGCTTGGCCGCTTCCGGCCCCCGGGTATTGGCCAAAATGGCCGCCACTTCGGTGTAAGTAAAGCGTGCATGGCTGTGCATCACCGCCGGGTAGAACTGGTAGGCGTGCACATCGCCCTTGGCATTGACCAGCATGTCGCACACCATGCACAAGCGGTCCACATCCGGGTTCAAGGAACACAAGCCGTTGGACAATTTCTCGGGCAGCATGGGGATCACACGGCGCGGGAAATAAACACTCGTGGCACGGTCGTAGGCATCGATGTCGATGGCGCTGCCGGTTTGCACATAGTGGCTCACATCGGCAATGGCCACCAACAAACGCCAGCCTTTGCCGCGCCCCACTTTGGCCGGTTCGCAATACACCGCATCGTCAAAGTCGCGGGCGTCTTCACCGTCAATCGTGACCAAAGGCACATCGCGCAAATCCACCCTGTCTTTGCGGTCCTTGGCCAGCACCTTGTCAGGCAAACCCTTGGCCTGGTCCAGACAAGCCGCAGAAAAGGCATGCGGCACGCTGTATTTGCGCACCGCGATCTCGATCTCCATGCCCGGATCGTCTATTTCACCCAGCACTTCCTTCACACGTCCCACCGGCTGTCCAAACAAGGCGGGCGGCTCGGTCAATTCAACCACCACCACCTGGCCCGGTTTGGCCGTGCCTGTCGCCCCTTTGGGAATCATCACATCCTGACCGTAGCGCTTGTCCTCGGGTGCCACCAGCCACAAGCCACCCTCGTGAAGCAATCGCCCGATGATGGGTTGTTCAGGACGCTCAACAATCTCGACGATGCGGCCTTCAGGTCGTCCCTTGCGGTCTTGGCGCACGATGCGCACCTTGACGCGGTCCTTGTGCAAAACAGCACGCATTTCATTGGGAGACAAATAAATATCTGACTCGCCGTTGTCACGGATCAAAAATCCATGGCCATCGCGATGGCCTTGAACACTGCCCTCAATTTCTTCCAGCAAGCCGCTGGGTGGCGCTACTTTTTTGATATACAATCCTTTGATTCCTGAGGCGCCCAGATGGCGGAATTGGTAGACGCACTAGTTTCAGGTACTAGCGAGTAACATCGTGGAGGTTCGAGTCCTCTTCTGGGCACCAATCTTATCGAGCCCGATAAGTTCAATGCATCACAAGCCGTTGATTTCCAGTCAGCGGCTTTTTTATTGCCGAGGGCACCTTGCTGGGCACCCCAGCCGCGCGACAAGCAACGCGAACGAGCCGTTTGAGGACTGACCTGCAACGCGCCTGAAACCCTCAAACCGGAACCCCCACCAAATCGTGGCCTTCCACGCTCACAATCCGTGCACGTGTGAACTCGCCCACTTTGAGGGTCTTGCTCAATTTTTCGGGTGGCAACAAACGCACCACACCATCGATTTCGGGCGCATCGCCAAAACTGCGGCCCAGGCCACCGCGTCGCCCCATGGCCGGTGCGGAATCCACCAAAACTTGCATGGTGGAACCCACGCGCTGGTGCAAACGGGCTATCGACACCTCTTCGGCCACCGCCATGAAGCGCGCACGGCGCTCTTCGCGCAGCGCCTCGGGCAGCATACCGGACAGCTCATTGGCTGTAGCACCCTTCACGGGGCTGTACGCGAAACAACCTGCACGGTCAATTTGCGCCTCACGCAAAAAGCCCAATAAGTGCTCAAACTCTTCTTCGGTCTCGCCCGGAAAGCCGGCAATGAAGGTGCTGCGAATGACCAACTCAGGACACATTTCGCGCCACCGCTGGATACGCTCGAGGTTTTTCTCGCCACTGGCCGGACGCTTCATGCGGCGCAGCACATCCGGGTGGCTGTGCTGAAAAGGGACATCCAGATATGGCAGCACCAGGCCCTGAGCCATCAGGGGGATGATGTCATCCACACTCGGGTAGGGGTAAACGTAGTGCAAGCGCACCCAGGCATCGTGCGCGCGTGCCATCTCACCCAGCGCCTGCACCAGTTCGAGCATCCGGGTTTTGACCGGCTTGCCGTCCCAAAATCCCGTGCGGTATTTCACATCCACGCCATAGGCTGAGGTGTCCTGGCTGATCACCAGCAATTCTTTGACGCCGCCTTCGAACAGCGCTTGGGCTTCTTTGAGCACATCGCCAATCGGTCGTGAGACCAGGTCCCCACGCATGGACGGGATGATGCAAAAAGTGCAGCGGTGGTTACAACCTTCGCTGATTTTCAAGTAAGCATAGTGACGTGGCGTGAGCTTGAGGCCCGCTTCGCCAAAGCCCCCGGGCACCAAGTCCAAAAACGGATCGTGTGGCTTGGGCAAATGCGTGTGCACCGCATCCATCACCTCTTGCGTCGCATGGGGGCCTGTAACCGCCAACACGCTGGGATGCATCTCCAAAACCATATTGCCACCGCCCTCGCCTGTTTTGGCGCCCAGACAGCCGGTCACGATCACTTTGCCGTTTTCATTCAGGGCTTCGGCAATCGCGTCCAGGCTTTCCTGGATGGCTTCGTCAATGAAGCCACAGGTGTTGACGATGACCAGGTCAGCGCCTTCAAAGGTTTTGGAGGTCTGGTAACCCTCGGCGCTCAATTGCGTCAGGATCAACTCGGAATCGGTCAGCGCCTTGGGGCAGCCCAAGCTGACAAAACCCACTTTGGGGGTCGGGAGGGAGGCTGTTGTGGTCATTTCACTCATGCCCGCATTGTCCCTGCAAAAACGACCGCCCCATCACAAATCTCGAAGAAGCGACCATCAAGACCTCAAACCCATGGCGCCAAAAAGCTGCTCTGTGTTCTTTTGAATTTGCTTTGTCATTTGTTCTTGCATTTGAACCATCACACTTTGCGACGGGTTCGCCAGGCCCGAAAACATGTTTTGCATCATGGGCGTCTGCCACTGCATGAACTGGGCCCAGACCTCTGGGCTCAAGGCCGGGCTCGACTCACCCAGTTTGTTTTGCCAGTCCATGAAGGACTGAACGTGACTCTCCAAGTACGAACCCATATGGGTTTGCATGGCGTGGCCATAAAAACGGATGATGTTGGACAACACGGCCTCGCTGAACATCGGCAAACCCGCCGACTCTTCTTCGAGGATGATTTGCAGCAAGATGGTCCGGGTCAAATCATCACCCGTTTTGGCATCCACCACTTTGACCGGGGTGGCCATCATGACCAATTTCTTGATCTCCGCCAGGGTGATGTAGCTGGAAGTACGCGTGTCGTAAAGACGGCGGTTCGGGTATTTTTTGATCGAGCGCACGGCATCGCTGCCCAACGGGGCATCCGTCGGCGCAGCCTGAGGCGCCCGTGTCGCCTTGACTTGTGACTTGGCCGGCAAAGAGATCTCCTGGTGACACACAGCAAATGAGAAATCTGCTGCAATGCACCATTTTGGCATGTGGCTCTGTTTTGCTGGCCTTGGTTAACCCTGATCTCAGGGCTTGCATCCACACCATGGAACGTTCGGTTTTTTGTTGAATTCGCGTCCATCGGCCCCTTTACCTGCGAAAATACACCACTATGTTCACCGGAATCATCACCGGCGTGGGGCGAATCGTCGCCATCCACGACCTGGGTCGCTCATCTCAACACGGCAAACGCCTCACCATCGAGGCCCCCGCCGGGTACCTCGACGATGTGGGCCTCGGCGACAGCATCGCCCTGAACGGCGCTTGCATGACCGTCACCACCTTCAACCCAAGCTGTCATCAGTTCACCATTGACATCTCGGCCGAATCCCTGGACAAAACCAGCGGTCTGGACCAAGCAGGCAGCGTGAACCTCGAAAAAGCGCTGCGTGCCCACGACCGTCTGGGCGGGCACATCGTGTCGGGACACGTCGATGATGTGGGCCAAATCAGCCATTTCGCGCAGATCGGCGAAAGCTGGGAATTGCGCGTCTTGGCCCCCCATACATTGGCCAAATACCTGGCTTACAAAGGGTCCATCACCGTCAACGGCGTGAGCCTGACGGTGAACAAGGTGACCGATTTGCCGCAAGGTTGCGAAATCAGCATCAACCTGATCCCCCACACCGTCGACCACACGGCCTTGGGCAGCCTGAAAGCGGGCAGCCGGGTCAACCTCGAAATCGACACCGTCGCCCGTTACGTTGAGCGCATGCTCAGCGCGGGCCTGACCCAGAAAGATCCCGCATGAACGCCCCCGAGCAACTGACCCCCGTGGCGATCTCGCCCGTCGAAGACATCGTGGCCGAGATGAAAGCCGGCCGCATTGTGATTCTGGTGGACGAAGAGGACCGCGAAAACGAAGGCGACCTGGTGCTGGCCTCTGACCACGTCACCCCGGAAGCCATCAATTTCATGGCCCGCTTTGGTCGGGGCCTGATTTGCCTGACGCTCACCCGCGAGCGTTGCGAATACCTGAAGCTGCCACCCATGGCGGCGCGCAACGGCACCGTCTACAGCACCGCCTTCACCGTGTCGATCGAAGCCGCCGAAGGCGTGACCACCGGCATCTCGGCCGCTGACCGCGCCAAGACCGTGCAAGTGGCCGTGGCACGCAACACCCAGCCCACTGACTTGGTGCAACCCGGTCACATCTTCCCGCTGCAAGCCGTGGACGGCGGTGTGCTCATGCGCGCTGGCCACACCGAAGCCGGTTGCGACCTGGCCGCCATGGCGGGTTGCTCTCCGTCATCGGTGATCTGCGAGATCATGAAAGACGATGGGACCATGGCCCGTCTGCCCGATTTGCAGCTGTTTGCCGCCGAACACGGCCTCAAAATTGGCACGATTGCCGACCTGATCCAGTACCGCAGCCGTCACGAGTCGCTGGTTGAACGCATTGGCAGCCGCCCGCTGCAAACCGCGCACGGTGAGTTCACCGCCCACGCTTTCCGCGATCAACCCAGCCAGACCGTGCACCTGGCCCTCGTCAAGGGTCAATGGTCTGCTGATGCTGAAGTGCCTGTTCGTGTGCACGAACCTCTGTCCGTCCTGGATGCGCTGGAGATCAACCGTGCGATGCACTCCTGGAATCTGGACACCAGCTTGCAATACATCCATGCCCAAGGCTGCGGTGTGGCCGTGCTGCTCAACTGCGGCGAATCGGCAGACCAGTTGCTGGCCCAGTTTGAAGGCCGAGCCCGTTCCGCCCAAGCGCCCGTTCGCGGCAAGATGGACTTGCGCACCTACGGCGTCGGTGCACAAATTTTGCGCGAGTGCGGCGTCCACAAAATGAAACTCATGGGCCAACCCCGCCGCATGCCCAGCATGACTGGCTACGGCCTCGAAATCACCGGCTACATCCCCAAGGAATAACCATGCTTGACGCCAACAAAGGCCTTGCCGAAGAACTCGACGGCCAATTTCTGCACATTGGCATCGTGCAGGCCCGCTTCAACGAAGACATCACCAACGCCCTGGCCAAAGCCTGCATTGCAGAACTCGAGGCGCTGGGCGTGACCAGCATCGACCACGTCATGGTGCCCGGCGCCCTTGAAGTGCCCGTCGCCTTGCAAGCCATGGCCGAGCGCGCCGAATACGACGCGCTGATCGCTTTGGGCTGCATCATCCGTGGCGAGACTTACCACTTTGAGTTGGTGGCCAACGAGTCGGGGGCAGGCGTGAGCCGCGTGTCGCTGGACTACAACCTGCCGATTGCCAATGCGATCTTGACCACCGAAAACCTCGAACAAGCCATCGTGCGCCAGACTGAAAAGGGCCGCGATGCGGCACGCGTCGCGGTCGAGATGGCCTGCATCATGGACGACCTGTCGGCCGATCTGGCCGAAGAGTTTGATGGCGAAGAGAACCTGTGATGAACGACCCGAAAACCCCAACGGAAACACCCCCCGCAAGCGCCCCGACGGCAGCTGCAGGCACCCGCAAGTCTTCGGCCAAACCCGCTCGCAGCCGTTCGCGTGAATTTGCCTTGCAGGCGCTCTACCAGCACATCGTCGGCAAAAACGAAGCCTCGGACATCGACGCCTTCACCCGCGACCTGTCGGGTTTTCACAAAGCCGACTCGGCCCATTACGACGCCCTGCTCTACGGCTGCACCGAGCAAGCCCAGGAATTGGACGCTTTGATTGCACCCAGGCTCGACCGCAGCTTTGCCGAAATCTCGCCCATTGAGCGGGCCATCATGTGGATCGGCGTCTATGAAATGCGGCATTGCCTGGACGTGCCCTGGCGCGTGGTGCTCAACGAGTGCATCGAGCTGGCCAAAGACTTCGGCGGCACCGATGGTCACAAATATGTGAACGCTGTGCTCAATGGCCTGGCTCCCGATTTGCGCAGCGCCGAAGTGCAAGCGGACCGTCATAACGGTCGCGCCCAATAAACCACTGACCATGCGCATCTCCGAGCGAGCCGAGCGGATCGAGCCCTTTTGGGTGATGGAAGTGGCCAAGGCCGCCTCGCAAAAAGCCCGCGAGGTCGCACACACCGACCGCCCGGTGGTGTTTTTGAACATCGGCGAGCCCGACTTCACCGCCCCTTCCCGCGTCCAGCAAGCGGCCCAAACCGCCATTCAAAGCGGCCAAACCCAATACACCCCCGCCCTGGGCCTGGACGCCTTGCGCCAGGCCATCAGCGCTTGGTACGCGCAGCGCTTTGGCGTGCAGGTGTCCGCCAGCCGCATCGTGGTCACCGCCGGGGCTTCGGCGGCTTTGCAGCTGGCCTGCCTCGCGATGATCGATCGGGGCGACGAAATCCTGATGCCCGACCCGAGCTACCCCTGCAACCGCCACTTCGTGAGCGCGGCCGAGGGCACAGCCGTGTTGCTGCCCACCACCGCGCAGGAGCGCTTTCAGCTCAGCGCTGCCAAAGTGGCTGCAGCTTGGGGCCCGCATACCCGGGGCGTCTTGCTGGCTTCGCCCTCCAACCCCACGGGCACTTCGATCGACCCGGCCGAGCTGGCCCGCATCGTCGAAGTCGTGCGCAGCCGTGGCGGCATCACCTTGATCGATGAGATCTACCTCGGGCTGAGCCACGACGACGCTTTTGGCCAAAGCGCCCTGGCCTTGGGGGAGGACATCATCAGCATCAACAGCTTCAGCAAATACTTCAATATGACCGGCTGGCGCTTGGGCTGGTTGGTGGCGCCCGAGGCCCTGGTGCCTGTTTTGGAGCGCATGGCACAAAACCTGTTCATCTGTGCCAGCTCCGTTGCGCAACAAGCAGCCCTGGCTTGCTTTGAGCCCGAGAGCCTGACCGAATACGAGCGCCGCCGCGCCGAATTCAAGGCCCGGCGCGATTACTTCATCCCGGCCCTGAACGACTTGGGGCTGATGGTACCCGTGCCACCCGATGGCGCTTTCTACGCTTGGGCCGACTGCACGGCCGCTTGCCAAAAACTGGGGCTCAAAGACAGCTGGGACTTTGCGTTTGCCGCGCTGGAAAACGCCCATGTGGCCATCACACCAGGGCGCGACTTTGGCACCGACCAGACCGCCCGCTTTGTGCGCTTTTCCACCGCCAACTCGATGGCCGAATTGCAAACCGCCATTGCCCGCCTGAAAGCCTGGTTGCAGCCATGACCCCCAGCACCGCCCCTTTTGAGCACCCCATTCGCATTTACTGGGAAGACACCGATGCGGGCGGCATCGTGTTTTATGCCAACTACCTCAAGTTTTTTGAACGCGCCCGCACCGAATGGCTGCGCGCTCTGGGCTTTGGCCAGCAGCTGTTGCGCGACCAATCGGGCGGCATGTTTGTGGTGTCTGAGACCGCCGTCAAATACCACTCGCCTGCCCGTTTGGACGACACCCTGGTCGTCACCGCCGAGTTGCAAACTGGCGGCAAAGCCAGCCTGAGCATTGCCCAACGCGCGTATTTGCGCACGCCCAACCAAGACGACCGATTGCTGGCCGAAGGCACCATTCGCCTGGGCTGGGTCGACAGCACCACCTTGAAACCTGGCCGCATTCCGGCCCCTGTTCTGGAAGCCCTGAAATGAACCAAGACATGTCCATCGTCTCGCTGCTTTTGCACGCCAGTTTTGTCGTGCAGCTGGTGGTGCTCATTTTGCTCAGCATCTCCGTGGCCAGTTGGGCGGCCATCGTGCGCAAGATCACCGCCATCAAGCGCATCAAAAATTTGAACGAAGAATTTGAACGCGTCTTTTGGTCAGGCACCAGCCTCAATGAGCTGTTCAACGCCGCCAGCCAAAACGCCAAACTGTCGGGCCCGATGGAGCGCATTTTTGCCAGTGGCATGCGCGAATACCAAAAACTGCGCGAACGCCGCATCACCGATGCGGGCACTTTGCTGGACGGCGCACGACGCGCCATGCGGGCGAGCTTCCAGCGAGAAATGGATGTGGCGGAGTCAAAACTCGCCTTTCTCGCCTCTGTCGGATCCATTTCGCCTTACGTGGGCTTGTTTGGCACCGTGTGGGGCATCATGCACGCCTTCACGGGCCTCGCCAGTTTGCAGCAAGTGACCTTGGCGGTTGTGGCCCCTGGCATTGCCGAAGCCCTGGTGGCCACCGCCATTGGCCTGTTTGCTGCCATCCCGGCTGTGCTGGCCTACAACCGCTTCTCGCACGATGTGGACCGCATCGCCATCAAGCTGGAAACCTTCATCGAAGAGTTCTCCAACATCTTGCAGCGCAGCTTGGGCGCCAATGCTGCCACGGGCAGCGGTTCGGCATCCGGCCATTGAGAGAGGCCCAACAACATGCCCTCCACATCCTCCCGAGGCCGCGGACGCCGCACCATTTCTGAAATCAACATGGTGCCCTTCATCGACGTGATGCTGGTGCTGCTCATCATCTTCATGGTCACGGCGCCCATGATCACCCCCAGCATGGTGGATCTGCCCAGCGTGGGCAAAGCCGCCAAACAGCCCGACAAAGTGGTCCAGGTCGTGATCCAAAAAGACGAACGCCTGGAACTGGTGAGCGAAGGCAAAACCGACAGCGCCACGCTGCAAAGCGTGGCCAGCAGCGTGAAGCGACTGGTGGGAGACGACACCAACACGGCCGTGGTCATCAGCGCCGACCGGACGGTGAAATACGAAAAGGTGGTGCAGGTCATGGACAGCCTGCAACGGGCTGGCATTGCCCGGGTGGGCTTGTCGGTTCAGCTGGCCCCTTGAAAAGGACACGGGTTTGACCGCCAAGGCCACACCGCACCTCGAATTTGCGCCTCCTGAGCCGCCAGGCATGGGCCGTGCCTGGCTGGTCGCCCTTGTCGCGCATGCTTTGTTGTTCTTGGCCTTGGGCCTGGCCACGGCCTGGAAAACCCAACCGCAAACTTTGCAAGCCGAAGCCGAGTTGTGGTCGGCCGTGCCGCAAGCCGCCGCCCCTCGCTTGCAAGAGACGCTGCCCAAGCCGGAGCCCGTGCCTGTGCCGGAACCCCAAGCCACGCCGCCCGCCAAACCCACTCCGCCACCAGCTCCCGCCCCTGATCCCGCATTGGCCCTGAAGGACGCGCAAATCGCTCTGGAAAAGAAAAAACAAGAGGAAAAGAAAAAGGAAGCTGAAAAACAAAAGGCAGACAAAGAAAAAGCCGAAAAAGAAAAAGCCCTCAAGGAAAAAGCCGCCAAAGAAAAGTTGGAAAAGGCCAAGGCTGAAAAAGAGAAAGCTGAAAAAGACAAGGCCGCGAAAGCCAAGCTCGAAAAAGAAAAACTCGCCAAAGAGAAAAAGGCGCAAGAAGACAAAGAGCGAGAGAAAAAGAAAGCCGCCGAAAAAGAAAAGGCCGACAAAGCCGAGAAAGCCGAAGCCGCCAGGGCAGACACCTTGCGTCAGGAAAACCTCAAACGCATGCAAGGCATGGCGGGGGCTTCGGGTGGCGAAAACGCCACCGGCACCGCCCTCAAATCCTCCGGCCCGTCGGCCACTTATGCGGGCCGCTTGGTCGGTCGGATCAAACCCAACATCACCTATCCAGGCGATGTGGTGGGCAACCCCAGGGCGGAGGTGGAAGTCCGCGTGGCACCCGACGGCGCCATCCAAAGCCGCCGTATCCTCCAATCCAGTGGCAACAAGGCTTGGGACGATGCGGTTTTGCGCGCGATCGACAAAACCGAAATCTTGCCCAAGGACACCGATGGCCGGGTCCCCCCGGTGATCGTGCTGGGGTTCAGGCCGCTCGATTGACCGAGCGCTGCGTCAAGGCATGTCCGGGATCTGGCACCTCAACTTTGGGCTGGTCATGCCGATACATATTCACCGGAGCTCAATTCAGACTCCGACGACTCAACCTTTTGGCTGTTCGCACCCATGACCCTGAAAACCCTCTTTGCCGGCTTGATGATCGCTGTGGGATGGCTGCCCATGAGCAGCGCATGGGCCCAAAAGACCCCAGCCAGCGCGTGTTTTGTGGCCCATTTCAAATCGCTCGCCCTGCGCACCCATACACCCGAGGTGCGGGCCACGATGGCCAAGGCTTGGCTGGAGCGCAACGCCGGCAGCTGCACAGACGTGCAATTGGCCACCCTCTTGGCCAACAGCCCCAATTGGTTGGGCACCGCCTTGACGCTGGAGATCTCCTCCATCCTTGAAGGTGCCATCGAGGCCAAGATTGCAGGCAACCCCGAATTGATGGGAAAGCTGTATGAGTCACTGGGCAAAGAAGGTCAGGCACCCAGCATGACCAGCTACAACACCCCCACACCCAGAGCGCCTGTGGTCAGACCCATGGTGAACACGGGTGTGATGGCGGGCAGCCCCAATTTTGGCTCCATCACCGGCAACACCACGGTCAACCAAAACAACAATGCATTGAACACTGGCAACAACAGCAACGCCGCCAACACGAATCAAAATGCCTCGCCGCAAGCCCGATCCACCCCGACGCAAGGGGATAGTTCGGATTCGTCAAACAATTGAGACGATCGCTGGCGAACAGCCCCCTGGTTTCGCCTCACTCATAAACAATCCGAGCCTGCCCCTGATCGGCTTGCGCCATCCAACTGGCCAAGGCGGCATCGCTGGGGAAAAACTGCGCCGATTCCCCCAGCGCCAGCTCGGCTCGGGCAGCCCAGTCTTGCTGACGGCGCTCCAGCACCAAGCGCACGGGCAAGCCTTTGACCAGGTCGCCATGCTCGGTTTGCACCCTTTGTGCAGGAAATTCACGCACCAGCCGTGCAATGTCGGGCGCACGCCCATTGACCGCCACGCGCAGGTATTTGCCGTAGCGACAACGGGCAGCGCCCAAGTCCATGATCTGTTCGACCTTGAGGCGAAAGCCGCCTGAAAACCTGTCGGCCTGCATTTTGGCCGTGACGACGATGAGTTCGTCGTCTTTGAGCAGGTGCTTGGCAGACTGGATCAAGGCTTCATCGGCCGTGGCCTCCATCACGCCGGATTTGTCATCCAGTTTGAAGATCGCCACTTTGCCGCGTTGGCCATTGATGATGCGTAAATCACCCACGATGCCTGCCAGCACCATGGACTCGCGGCTGTCGATCAAATCGTCGATCTTGCGCCGCGCAAACTGGCGCACCTCGCGCTCGACCGCATCAAACAGATGGCCGGACAGGAAAAAGCCCACGGCTGTTTTTTCGAGCAGGAGGCGTTCATTGATGCCCCAGGGCATGACATCGACCAAGTCGGGCTCTTGCGTGCTGGAGCCATGCGAGTCGTCGCCCAACATGTCAAACAATCCACCTTGGTTGACATTGGCCGTGGTGGCGTTGGAAAACTCAAATGCCCGATCAATGCTGGCCGACAAGGCCGCCCGGTTCATGTGCAAGGAATCAAACGCACCGGCCTTGATCAGCGCGTCCACCGTGCGCTTGTTGATGCGGGTGCGGTCGACACGCACCGCAAAGTCAAACAAGCTGGTGAATGGTCCACCCTCTTGCCGTGCGGCCACGATGGCTTCGATGGCCTGTTGACCCGTGCCCTTGATCGCGCCCAGGCCGTAACGGATCACTTTGTCAGTGACTGGCTCGAAACGGTAATGGCCACGGTTCACATCCGGAGGGTCAAAGGTCATGCCGAACTTCAAGGCATCTTCGTAAAGCACCTTGAGTTTGTCGGTGTCGTCCATCTCCACCGTCATGTTGGCGCAGAAGAACTCGGCCGTGTAGTGCACCTTGAGCCAGCCGGTGTGATAGGCCAGCAGCGAGTAAGCGGCGGCGTGCGACTTGTTGAAGCCATAACCCGCGAACTTTTCCATCAGGTCAAAGACCTCGTCGGCTTTGTCCTGCGGAATATTGTGTGTGGCCAAAGCACCCGCACGGAACTTCTCGCGGTGCTCGGCCATTTCTTCGGCTTTTTTCTTGCCCATGGCGCGGCGCAGCAAGTCCGCGCCACCGAGCGAGTAACCACCCAGGATCTGAGCCGTCTGCATCACCTGCTCTTGGTAGACCATGATGCCGTAGGTCTCGCTCAACATCTCGGCCACTGCCGGATGCGGGTACTCCACCGCTTCGCGCCCGTGCTTGCGCGCCACAAAACTGGGGATCAGGTCCATGGGCCCCGGGCGATACAAGGCGTTCAAGGCGATCAGGTCTTCCAAGCGGCTCGGGCGCGCATCGCGCAACATGCCCTGCATGCCTCGGCTTTCAAACTGGAACACGGCCTCGGTTTTCCCGTCTGAAAACAACTTGTAGGTCGCCGCATCGTCCAGGGGAATGTTTTCAAAGGCAAAGTTTTCCTGGCCCTTGTGCCGCTTCATGATGAACTCGCGGGCAATTTCCAGAATGGTCAAGGTGGCCAGGCCCAAGAAGTCAAATTTGACCAGGCCCGCCGACTCCACATCGTCCTTGTCGTACTGGCTCACCGCGGACTCGCTGCCCGGTTGTTGGTACAGCGGGCAAAAATCGGTCAGCCTGCCCGGGGCAATCAAGACCCCCCCCGCGTGCATGCCCACATTGCGGGTCATGCCTTCGAGTTTTTGCGCCAACTCGATCAGGGTCTTCACATCCTCTTCACGCTCAATTCTCTCGGCCAGGATGGGCTCCATGGCGATCGCATAGTTGTTCTTGTCGCCCTCTTTGGGGGTGGCAGGCGGGTACTGCAGCGTGACCGACATGCCCGGCTTGTTGGGGATGAGCTTGCTGATGCCGTCGCAAAAGGTGTAGCTCATGTCCAGCACGCGGCCCACGTCCCGGATCGCCGCACGCGCCGCCATGGTGCCGAAGGTGGCAATTTGCGAGACCGCATTGCGGCCGTATTTGTCCTTCACATAGTCGATCACCCGGTCGCGGTTGCTCTGGCAAAAGTCGATGTCAAAGTCGGGCATTGAAACCCGCTCGGGGTTCAGGAAGCGTTCAAACAGCAAGCTGTATTGCAGTGGGTCCAGATCGGTGATCTTGAGCGCATAGGCCACCAGCGAGCCCGCACCCGAACCCCGCCCCGGGCCCACCGGGCAGCCATTGTTCTTGGCCCACTGGATGAAGTCACCCACGATCAGGAAATAGCCTGGAAAGCCCATCTTCAAGATCGTGCCCAGCTCGAACTCCAACCGGTCCACATAGCGCTGGCGCTCGGCCTCGCGTTTGGCTGCGTCGGGGTAGAGATGAATCAGGCGCTCGTTCAGACCCTCGTGTGAGACGTGGCGGAAATAATCATCCACCGACATGACCACGCCATTCACCGGCGGGATCGGGAAATTTGGCAGCTGAGGCTTGCCCAGCACCAGCGTCAGGTTGCAGCGCTTGGCGATTTCCAGTGTGTTGGCGATGGCGCTCGGCACGTCCGCAAACAGCGCGCACATCTGCTCAGCCGACTTGAAATACTGCTCGCGGGTGAAGCGGCGCACCCGGCGCGGATTGGCCAGGATCTCACCCTCCGATATGCAGACCCGCGCCTCGTGCGCTTCGTAATCTTCGGTGGTGAGGAACTGCACGGGGTGCGTCGCCACCACTGGCAAACCCAAGCGGGCGGCGAGTGCCACAGCTGCGGCCACGTGGGGCTCGTCTTCCGGGCGGCCTGCGCGTTGCAGTTCGAGGTAAAAACGGTGCGGAAAAATCGAACCCAACTGCAAAGCCACATCCGCAGCCTTGTCGGTGTCACCCTGCACAATCGCCTGCCCCACCGGCCCGGCTTGGGCACCGGACAACAAAATGAGGCCTTCGGCCAACTCCTTCAGCCAGGCCAGCTTGACCACGGCCACACCCTTGCCCGCGTTTTGCGTCCAGGCACGGGCAAGCAGCTCGCAAATGTTCAGATAGCCCTGGTGGCTCTGCACCAAAAGCACCACGCGGCTCAGCACGGCTGGGTCGCCACCCAAACCTTCGAGGTTGACCTCTGCCCCCAATATGGGCTTGACGCCCTTGCCACGACCTTCTTTGTAGAACTTGACGCCGCCAAACAAGTTGTTGAGGTCGGTGATGGCCAAGGCAGGTTGGCCATCTTTGGCCGCCGTTTTGACCACCTCATCGATGCGACAGGTCGAATCGACGACCGAAAATTCAGAATGAAGGCGCAGGTGAACAAACATAGACTGACATTGTAGAAGGTCACCTCCGGTAAGCCTGTCCCTCAACGGCCCCGCCATTCTTCAGTCTCTCAAGACCTGCAGCACCTCTGAGCGGAACTCGCGTCCGTACAAAATCAGCACCACCAGCGCCGTGGCCACCACCAGCGCCAGCGGCGAGAAAAACCAGGCCATGGCGGCAAAAGAGAAGTAATACGCCCGCAAACCATCGTTGAAGGTTTCTGCGGCGGCACTGACCAAATTGCCCGCCCGCTGGGCATAGTGCTGCCGGTCATGCTCGCCACTGGCAAAGGATTCAGGCGGCGGCATGCCGCCGATGGCCAGGGCCACAAAGGTGTACTGCCGCATCGACCAGGAAAAGCGGAAAAAGGCATACACAAAGATGCCCACCAACACCAAAATTTTGAGCTCAAAAACCAACAAGGGCGTGGGCTGGGCAAATGGAATTTCGCCCACCAACTCGGCCGCCTTGTTGGTCGTGCCCAACAGCGCAAACAAACCGCCAATGATGATGATGCTGGTCGAAGAAAAGAAGGCCGGGGTTTGCGACAGGTTTTGGGTGATCAGGCCGTCCAGCATGCGCGGATCGCGCGCTGTGGCTTGCAGCATCCAGCTTTGCCGATAGGTGTTGGTGGTGGCGATCAGGCTTTTGTCCAACTTGCCGCGAATGCGTGCAAACCAGGCGTAACCCACCCACAAACCAAAAAATGTGAACAGCGCCAGCCAATCAGACCAGGGCAGCAAAGAAATGATTTTCATGCCCTGATCGTAGCAAGTGCCGGGCAGTTGTCGAGGTGGAAAACTCCGACCCGTCGCCCCAAGCAGGGGCGTGCCCGTCACCCCGGCTTTTGAACGGCGACTCGCCTTCGCTCAACCGCGGAGTTTGGCGGCGACAGCGGCCACGCGCGCGCCATAGGCTTTGGCCGTGTCCAAATCACCCTGGGGAATGTCCTCGGCGGGGCTCGTCGGTCCCACTTGGGCCATCACACCGGAGTTGGAGCCGATGCGGTTGATGGTGCCGTCGTTCATGGCGGGCTGCCCCACCCAAACCATGCCTTGCTGCATGGCCAGGGTGATGAAGTACTGGATGGTGGACAGTTTGTCGCCGCTGGGACTGGCCGAGATGGTGAAGCCGCCCGCGACCTTGTCTTTCCAGGCGCTGGTGAACCAGCGCTTGGACGTGGCGTCTGCAAATTTCTTGAACTGCCAAGAAGCCATGCCCATGTAAGTGGGCGAACCAAAAATGATGGCATCGGCCGCATCCAAAGCAGCCCAATCGGCGTCGGTGATGTTGCCATCGGCGTCGATCGCGATCACCTGTGCGTCAGCGCCCTGGCCCACGAACTGGGCAACGCGCTGGGTGTGGCCGTAGCCCGAGTGGTAAACAACAACTGTTTTAGCCATGAGAAAACTCCTTCAATAAAAAGACAGAGGGGGGTGAAATTCAGGGCGCCAGATCGAACACCAGGACTTCAGCGTCCCGGCCTTCGCTCAAGGCCAAAGAAGACTCGGACTGCAGCAAGGCCGCATCGCCCGCAGCCAGCACCTGGCCATTGACCTTGAGCGCGCCGCGCACCAAAAACACATACGCCTTGCGCGCCGTGTTCAGGGGCAATACCGTGCCTTCCGCGCCATCGAACAACCCGGCGTACATGCGGGCATCGGCGTGGATTTCAACCGCGTGCGCAGCCACTTGGGCCTCCTTGGCGGGGGCAGCCACCAAGGCCAATTGACCACGCTTGGCACTTTCGGGCACGGTTTTTTGCTCATAACCGGGGTCAATGCCGGTCACATTGGGTTCGATCCAGATCTGCAAAAAATGCGTTGACTGACCTTCAGCGTGGTTGAACTCGCTGTGGCGCACACCGCTGCCGGCGCTCATGCGCTGCACGTCCCCGGGCGGGATGCCCTTGACATTGCCCATGCTGTCCTGGTGGGCCAGGTTGCCCGACAACACATAGCTGATGATCTCCATGTCGCGGTGGCCGTGTGTGCCAAAACCGGTGCCGGGGGCAATGCGGTCTTCGTTGATGACACGCAAGTTGCCCCAGCCCATATGGGCCGGATCAAAGTAATTGGCAAAAGAAAAGCTGTGAAACGATTGCAGCCAGCCGTGGTCGGCAAAGCCACGTTCGGTCGATTTGCGGATGTTGAGCATGGGGATCCTTTCAAGAAGCCAAGTCTTGCGCTTGGACATGTTTGAACTTTAGCCCCGCGAGCCCCCTTGAAAGTTGCCACGATTTGCTGGCATCATTCAAAGTAATTGAATGATCAATCAAAGACCATGCAAACACCCCGTGATTGGCTGACCCCCGAAACCCTGCTGATGCTGCAAACGATTGACCAAAAAGGCAGCTTTGCAGCCGCCGCACGCGCCCTGCACCTGGTGCCCAGCGCCCTGACTTACCGGGTGCGCCAACTAGAAGATGCACTCGATGTCTTGCTCTTTGACCGCAGCGCCCGTCAAGCGGTGCCCACCGCCGCTGGGCGCGAATTGTTGCGAGAAGCCGCCCGACTGCTCGACGACATGGACGCCGTGGCCAACCGCGTGCGTCGCGTGGCCACCGGCTGGGAAGCCGTGCTCACCGTGGCTGTTGACGGCATCATTGCGCGCAACGTGGTCATGGATCTGTGCGCCCAGTTTCTGGCATTGGCTTCGCCCACCCGGTTGCGGCTGCGCTACGAAACCCTTTCGGGCACGCTGGCCGCGTTGACCTCGGGACAGGCCGATCTGGCGCTGGGCGCGGTGGCCGTGGCGGGGCAAGCCAAAGACATTCACCACCTCGAACTTGGGCAAGTGCCCTTTGTTTTTGCAGTTTCACCGCACCACCCCTTGGCAGCCTTGGCCGAGCCCCTGAGCGATGCCCTGCTCGCTCAACACCGCGCCGTGGCGGTGGCCGACTCGATCAGCCGAGGATCGGGACTGACCATTGGTCTCCTGGGAGGCCAAGATGTGTTCACCGTGCCCGACATGCAAAGCAAGCTCGAGGCGCAGTTGCGCGGTCTTGGCGGCGGATTCCTGCCTGAATCGCTCGCCCGTCCGTACATCCAAACCGGTCAATTGGTGGTCAAACAAGTCCTCTCGGTTCGCCACAATGCCAGCCATTACGCTTGGCGTGACAGCCCCCAAGCGCCCGCAGGGCAAGCCTTGCGCTGGTGGCTGGCACAACTGGCGCAGCCTGCAACGCGACAGGCCCTGCTGCAGCCAACTCAGGTTTGACCAAGGGACCAACCTCTTGAACAAGCATCAGGAATAACCCACCCATGCTGCCCACAGGCATGTTTCTCGGATAAAGTGAACCCATGACCACACAACACATCGCCATCATTGGTGCCGGCATGGCCGGCGTCACCTGTGCACGCACTTTGCGCCAAGCCGGACACAAGGTCACGATCTTCGAAAAAAGCCGTGGCTTGGGCGGTCGCATGGCCACACGCGCCAGCGCCTTTGGCAGCTTTGACCACGGTGCGCAGTATTTCACCGTGCGCGACCCGCGTTTTGAACTGGCCATTGGCACCGCCCCAGGCGTGTGCAAACCCTGGAGCGCCAATGCCGTGCGTGTGCTGGACCCCAACGGGCGGGTGATTGAAGCCGGCTTGCCTGGCGGCGAGCGGCATTGGGTGGCCGCACCGGGCATGAACGCTTTGGTCAAGGCTTGGGGCGCGCCCTTGGTCGAAGACGGCCATGTGCTGCTGCAAACCCGCGTGACGCAACTCATGCCCGACCGCTTGAAGAAAAACGGCTGGCAACTGAAAGCCGAAACAGAAGGTGGAGGCCAACAGGTTTTTGCAGGCTTTGACAAAGTCCTTTTGGCCATTCCCCCCGAACAAGCCAAGGCTTTGCTCAAGGCTTCGGGTCTGAGTGACCTCGCCCAGCCACTGGACGCGGTGCGGGTGGACCCTTGCTGGACCCTGATGTTGGCTTACCCCCAAGCCGTGCAACCCGGCCTGATCACCTTGGGACCGCAGTGGAATGCCGCCCGCAGTACCCACCACCGCATCGCCTGGATGGCGCGTGAATCGTCCAAGCCAGGGCGCGAGCGCATCGAGCGCTGGACGGTGCAGGCCAGCGCCCCGTGGTCGGCCGAACACGTCAATGACACGCCCGAGCGCATCACCGGCAAGCTGATCAAGGCCTTTGCCGAAATCACCGGCATACGCGCCACCCCTTCCCACGTGGATGTGCAACGGTGGCTGTACGCCAAAACCGCTCAGCCTCTGGGCAAAAGCCACCTGTGGTCTCAATCGCCAGGCATTGGCCTGTGCGGTGACTGGTGCTTGGGCCACCGGGTCGAAGACGCCTTCATCTCCGGTCTGGAGCTGGCTTTGGCGGTGCTGCAAAAACGCTGAAAGTCATGAACGTGGGCTACACAGGCCGGTTCGCGCCCTCGCCAACCGGCCTTTTGCATGCCGGCTCGCTGGTGGCCGCTTTGGCCAGTTGGCTCGATGCGCGCGCCCACAGTGGCCAATGGCTGGTGCGCATCGAAGATGTGGACACGCCACGCTGCGTGCCTGGGGCCGACCGGGCCCTCTTGCAGCAGCTGGCCTCTTGCGGCTTGGTGCCCGACGGCCCAGTGCTGTGGCAAAGCCAGCGCCACGCCGCTTACCAAAGCGCACTGGACACGCTGGTCCAAAAAGGCTGGGCCTACCCTTGCGGCTGCTCACGCAAAGACATCGAAAGCGCCTTCGAAACGACGCAAGCTCAGCCGCTGCCCCGCCACCAAGCGGCGGTTTACCCTGGCACCTGCCGCCACGGCCTGAACGGCAAACCTGCCCGCGCCTGGCGGCTCGATGTGCAGGCAGTGCAAACCGCGCTGGACCTGCCCGCCCTCACCCACTGGAACGACCGCCGCTTGGGGCCGCAGCAGCAAAACGTGTGCGAAGCCGTGGGCGACTTTGTGCTGCGCCGCGCCGATGGGCTGTGGGCCTATCAGCTGGCCGTGGTGGTGGACGACGCAGCGCAAAGCATCAGCCATGTGGTGCGCGGCCAAGACTTGGCCGACAACACGGCAAGGCAGTTCATCCTGCAACGTGCCCTGGGCCTGCCCACCCCTTTGTACATGCACACGCCGCTGGTGCTGGGCGACAACGGCGAAAAACTCAGCAAGCAAAATGGGGCGCTGGCGCTGGACCTGCAGCACCCCTTGGTGGCGCTGAACGCAGCAGCGCATGCCTTGGGACTGCCCAAGCTGGCCGAAGACACGCCCGTCAACCAAGCCTTGCTTCATTGGACGGCGCTGCGCGCCAACACCTTGGGGGCAACCTTTACAAAAGCAGGTGTGCAATTGGTCAATCCGTTTGCAGCCACCTGACGCGTCACCGCTTCCTTTCAGCAATCCCACCCCCTCCAGCAGCCGCGATAATCGCAGGCTTCGCCAAACACTTCGGCCCTCAAGCCACGCCCCTCATGACGACGCCCGAGAACTCCCAGCAACAGCTTGTCCAACAAACTGTCACCGAACAGGCTGCGCCCGACGCACCCTTCATGCGGCAGATCAAAACCTATGTGCTGCGCGCCGGTCGCATGGGCTCGGGGCAAATGCGGGCGTTCGAGCAGTTCGGGTCGAAGTTCCTCATACCCTACAGCCCTGCTCGGCTGGATGTACATGCCGCGTTTGGGCGATCCGCGCCGCTGATTTTGGAAATCGGTTTTGGCATGGGCGACGCCACGGCCAAAATCGCGCAGGTGCGACCTGGTGACAATTTTTTGTGCTGCGAGGTGCATGAACCGGGCGTGGGCGCCCTGCTCAAACGCTGTGGCGAAGAGCACATCAGCAATATCCGCATCGTGCAGCACGACGCCGTGGAGGTGATGGACCACATGCTGGGTACCGAGAGCTTGGACGGCGTGCACATCTTCTTTCCGGACCCTTGGCACAAGAGCCGCCACCACAAGCGCCGCCTCATTCAGGGTCCGTTCATCCAGCGCCTGGCTGAGCACATCAAGCCCGGCGGCTACCTGCACCTGGCCACCGACTGGCAGCCCTACGCTGAGCAGATGATGGGGGTGCTGCGCGCCGAGCCTTTGCTGGTCAATACCAGCGAAGCCCCCGATGGGTTTGCCGCCAAGCCCGACTACCGGCCGCTCACCAAATTTGAAAACCGGGGTCTCAAACTCGGCCACGGTGTGTGGGACCTGGTGTTCCGTCGCGTGTGACATGACCCGCTCGGCAAGCCTGGCCCCCATGCCCTTGCGCGAGGGCGTGAGCCCCAGCGTGGTGGCGGTGCCAGCTGGCCACTGGCCCAGCCTGCTCGATTTTTTGGCCCACCGCATGCCCGGCATCTCGCGCGAGGAATGGGCGCAACGTCTGAGCCAAGGCCTGGTGTTGCAAGAAAGTGGGCAAAGCGCCCAGCCCGACCAAGCCTGCCTGGCTGGACAACGCTTCTTTTATTACCGCCACGTGTCCGATGAACCCTGCCTGCCCATGTCAGCAATCGTCTTGTTTGAAGACGATCACCTGCTGGTGGCCGACAAGCCGCATTTCATGCCCGTCACCCCATCCGGCGCCTATGTGCAGCAAAGCCTTCTGGTCCAACTCAAACGCCTGACGGGCCATGCCGAGTTGGTGCCGCTGCACCGCATTGACCGCGAAACGGCGGGCCTGGTGCTGTTTGGCAAACATCTGCGCGAACGCGACGCCTACCACGCCCTGTTTCGCGAACACCGAATTCACAAGACCTACCGCGCGGTGGCCACACACCGGCCCGACCTGACACTGCCCTGCGTGCACACCAGCCGCCTGGCCGAAGACCCGGTGCACTTTTTCAAAATGCGCGAAGTGCCGGGCGATCCCAACAGCGAAACCCGCATCACTTTGTTGGACACCCAGGGGCCTAGGGCGCTTTACCAGCTCGAACCCGTCAGCGGCAAACGCCACCAGCTGCGCGTACACATGAATGCTTTGGGCATACCGATCGAGGGTGATCAGTTTTACCCCTCGGTGCTGCGCGGTCCTGATGCAGGGGAAGATTTCAACCAGCCTTTGCAGCTGCTGGCCCACTCGGTGCAGTTCACCGACCCGCACACGGGGCAAGACCGGCAGTGGACCAGCACCCTGCCGCTCGATTGGCGCACAAGCCCGCCTTAACGGTGCTGTCGGTCTGATCCAGGCAACAAACCCGCCAGCAGCTGGCTCAGGTGCACGGCCTCACGCCCAGCACCGTCGTGGATTTGGTGGCGGCAACTGGTGCCATCGGCCACCACGATCGCGTCGGCTTGGGCGCGCACAGCGGGCAGCAAGCTCACCTCGGCCATTTGCATCGACACCTCGTAGTGGCTGGCCTCATACCCGAAACTGCCCGCCATGCCACAGCAACTGCTCTCGATCAGCTGCGGCTTGGCCCCCGGAATCCAGCGCAAGACCTCCAACACGGGTGAGACCGCGTCAAAGGCTTTTTGGTGGCAATGCCCGTGCAACATCACCGGGCGGTTCACCGGAGCAATCTGCGCCTTCAGCGCGTCCAGCTGACCAGATTGGGCTTCACGGGCCAAAAACTCTTCAAACAACAGGGCTTGCCCGGCGATGCGTTGCGCGCCCTCGCCCAAGCCCATGACCAGCATTTCGTCGCGCAGCGTGAGCAGGCATGAGGGCTCCAAGCCCACGATGGCCAGGCCTTTTTCGGCAAAAGGCAGCAGGCTTTGCACCACTTCGCTGGCCTTTTCGCGGGCCTTGTCCACCATGCCGCTGGCCAGGTAAGTGCGGCCGCAGCACAGATGCCCGCCATCGTCCTGCAGCTTGGTCGCCACATGCACCGTGTAACCGGCCGCCTGCAGCACCTTGACGGCCGCATGCGCGTTGGCCGACTCCAGGTAGCCGTTGAAGGTGTCCACAAACAAAACCACGCCTCGCGCTGCGGCCAACACCTCTTCGCGGCTGGCGGTTGCTTGGGCAGCGCTTGGCGGGGTGTTGAAGAAGTGGCGCATCTGCCACTCGGGCAAACTGCGTTTGGCCGACAGACCCAAGAGCTTTTCCGTCAAAGCGGCCAGCAAGGGCATGCGGTTGCGCAGGTTCAAAACCGGGGCCAGGCGGGCCGCCCAGCGGGCATAGTCGGGCAAATGGGCGACCAATTTGTCTTGCAGCGTGTGGCCGTGCTTGGCCTTGTAGTGCTGCAAAAACTCGACTTTCATCTTGGCCATGTCCACCCCGGTAGGGCAATCGCGCTTGCAGCCTTTGCAGCCCACACACAGGTCCATGGCCTCGCGCACAGCTTCGCTGCTCAATGCGTCTTCGCCTGCCAAGCCTTCGATCTGGCCACTCAAAGCCAAGCGCAAGGTGTTGGCGCGGCCCCGCGTCAGGTGTTTCTCGTCGCGGGTCACGCGGTAACTGGGGCACATGGTGCCCGCATCGAATTTGCGGCAATGGCCGTTGTTGTTGCACATCTCCACCGCTTTGGCCAAGCCCTGCGCCGGGTCGCCGCCGGTGCCCGGGGCGGTGGTTTGCTCGGTGACCGGGTCGTTTTGCACATTCCAGGCGCTCCAGTCCAGCGCGGTGCGGATCGGCACCACCTTGTAGCTGGGCGGAAAACGCATCAGCGTGGTGTCGTCCATTTTGGGCGGGTTGACGATGCGCTGTGGACACAGCAGTTGCTGCGGGTCCATCTCGCGTTTGATCTGTGCAAAGGCCTCGCTGATGCGCGGGCCAAACTGCCAGCCGATCCACTCGCCCCGGCACAGGCCGTCACCGTGCTCGCCACTGAAAGCGCCCTTGTATTGGCGCACCAGGGCGCTGGCCTCCTCGGCAATGGCGCGCATTTTGCTCGCACCATCGCGGCGCATGTCAAGAATAGGCCGCACATGCAAAGTGCCCACCGAGGCGTGGGCGTACCAAGTCCCACGGCTGCCGTACTTGCGAAACACGCCGGTCAAAGCATCGGTGTATTCGGCCAAGCTCTCCAGCGGCACGGCGCAGTCTTCAATGAAGCTCACAGGCTTGCCGTCGCCGCGCAGGCTCATCATGATGTTCAGGCCCGCCTTGCGCACTTCCCACAGGTTTTTCTGCGGGGCATCGTCCACCATCTCGACCACGCTGCCGGGTAACCCCAAGTCGCCCATCAGCTCCACCAGATCCTTGATTTTGTGGGCGATGTCGGACTTGCTCGGCCCGGAAAACTCCACCAGCAACACCGCCTCGGGCATGCCACCGTTGATGTGCGGTGACAAGGCGGTGCGGATGGTCGGCGCAAAAGCCGGGTTTTGCAAGGACAGCTCGATCATGGTGCGGTCCACCAGCTCGACGGCCGACAGTTGCCCCACCGGCATGCCCTGCCCAAGCTTGACGATGTGCTGGGCCGAATCCATGGCTTGGTAAAAGCTGGGAAAGTTCACCACGCCCAGCACCTTGGCGCGTGGCAACTCGGCCAAGCGCAAAGTCAGTGAACGCGTGAGGGCCAACGTGCCTTCGCTGCCAATGAGCAAATGTGCCAGGTTGACCGAGCCATCCGCCGTGTAGGGCCGCTCGTTCTGGTTGCGAAAAATGTCCAGGTTGTAGCCTGCCACTCGGCGCAAGACTTTGGGCCAGTGGGCGTCAATTTCAGGGGCATGCTGCAGGGCCAAGTCACGTACAAAATCGCCAATCTGGCGAACGCGACCCTGGGCTTTTTCATAGGCGCCAAATTCGAGCAAACTGCCATCGGCCAGCCACGCTTCAGCGCCCAGCACGTTGTGCACCATGTTGCCGTAAGCGATCGAGCGGCTGCCGCACGAGTTGTTGCCCGCCATGCCGCCCAGCGTGGCCTGCGCGCTGGTGGACACATCCACCGGGTACCACAAGCCGTGCTGTTTCAGGGCCGCATTCAGGTGGTCCAGCACCAAGCCAGGCTCCACCGTGGCAGTGCGGTGCTCCGGGTCCACCGCGAGAACCTGGCGCATGTGCTTGGAATGGTCAATGACCAAGCCCGCGCCCACGGTTTGGCCGCACTGGCTGGTGCCGCCGCCGCGCGGCACGATGGGCACGCCCAAATCGCGGCAGATGTCCAAAGCCATTTGCACGTCAGCGGCGTCTCTTGGCACAAACACCCCGATCGGCATGGCCTGGTAGATCGAGGCGTCGGTGGCATAACGACCGCGATCGGCTGCCGAAAAGAGGACCTCACCCCGGGTGTCCGAGCGCAAGCGCTTGGCCAACAGGGCTGCCACTTCATTGCTTTGGCGGGCCACGCCTTCGTACACCCGATTGGGCGATGTGTGGCTGAAGTCCTGGGGCACATCCTTGGACAAATCTTGGGGCAGTCGGGCGTTCATTGGGCGTGTCCTTGCTCCTGGTCTGCGCGCTCAGGCTGCGCGGCTTGGGCTGCGCTGCGCATTTGCTCGATGACGATGTGGCGTTTGTTGTCCAGGTGCTGCATCAGCACCTGGCGCAAGCGCGTCCCGTCGCGCGCCTGCAGGGCCTGCACCATGGCCATGTGCTCGTCCACGGCGCGCTGCCATTTGTCACCGTCTTGGTTGGAGCGAAACCGCAGGGCCTGCAAACGGGCATTGACCTGGTTGTAAGTGGCGGTCAGAACCGGGTTTTTGGCCGCCGCATTCAAGCTGCGGTGGATCGCCGCATTGATTTGGTAATAGGCCGACAGATCGCGCCGGGTGTAGGCGGCCATCATGTCGTAATGCAAGGCTTGGATCTCGCTGAGCTCGGCATCGGTCACGCGCTCGGCCGCCAACTCGCCCGACAAGCCTTCCAGGCCCGCCATCACCTCGAAAGTGTGATGGACATCGGCTTCGCTCAGCTGAACGGCCACCGAGCCCCTGTTGGGCAGCAGCTCCACCAAGCCCTCGGCAGCCAACATTTTGATGGCTTCGCGCAGCGGCGTGCGCGAAATGCTGAGCTCTTCGCAAAGGGTGCGTTCATTGAGTTTGCCCCCTGGCGGGATCACCCCCTCCACCAACATCTGGCGCAGGCGTTGGGCCACCTGTTCGTGCAGAACAGGACGAGAAATGGACGAACCTGCAGAAACCATGAAATGATTTGAATACAAAAAAAACGGTGCTCGACGTTTATTCTAGAATGAATGTTCTTGACAAATGTATTTTAAATACAAAAAATCATCTTTCAAATCCAATCTCTCTGCCCATGTTGACCACCAATTTCCACCCCACAGGCCGCCACTTTCTGCAAATTCCTGGCCCCTCTCCCGTCCCCGACCGCATCTTGCGCGCCATCAGTTCGCCCACCATCGACCATCGGGGGCCCGAGTTCGGTGCTCTCGGCCTGAAAGTCCTGGCCGATGTGCAAAAGATTTTCAAAACCCGCCACCCGGTCATGATCTACCCCGCCTCCGGCACAGGGGCTTGGGAAGCTGCTTTGAGCAACGTGCTCCAGGCGGGCGACCATGTGCTGATGTACGAAACCGGACACTTTGCGTTTTTGTGGAACAAACTGGCCCAACAGCTGGGTCTGAAGTCCGAAGTCTTGATCCTGCCTGGCCTGGAAGGCTGGCGCAACGGCGTGCAAGCCGACCTGATCGAGCAACGCCTGAAGGCGGACACCGGCCACAGCATCAAAGCCGTGTGCGTGGTGCACAACGAAACCTCGACCGGCGTGACCAGCGACATCGCCGCCGTGCGCCGCGCCATGGACGCGGCCAAACACCCGGCCTTGCTGCTGGTGGACAGCATTTCTGGACTGGCTGCTGCCGATTACCGCCATGACGAATGGGGCGTGGACGTGACCATCAGCGGCTCGCAAAAAGGTCTGATGTTGCCGCCCGGCATCAGCTTCAACGCCCTGTCACCGCGCGCCATCGAGGCCAGCCAAAAAGGCGGCATGCCCCGCAGCTATTGGGCCTGGGGCGAGATGATCGAGATGAACAAAAACGGCTACTGGCCCTCCACGCCCAACACCAATTTGCTCTATGGCCTGAGCGAGGCCTGCGACATGCTGCTGGCCGAAGGCCTGGACCAGGTGTTTGCGCGGCACCAACGTTGGGCCGCGGGTGTGCGGGCGGCCGTCAAGGCTTGGGGCCTGCCCATCCAATGCGCCGACCCGGCCGTTTACTCCCCCATCCTGACCGGTGTCATGACCCCCGAGGGCGTGGACGCCGATGCGGTACGAAAAGTCATCCACCAACGCTTTGACTGCTCACTGGGCACGGGCTTGGGCAAAGTCAAAGGCCGCATGTTCCGCATTGGCCACCTGGGCGACAGCAATGACCTGACCCTGATCGCCACCGTGGCGGGCTGCGAAATGGGCCTGAAGCTGTCGGGCGTGGCGCTGCAAGGCAGCGGCGTGCAGGCGATCATGGACCATTTTTCTGCACACCCACCGGCCTGATCGACAAGCTTTGAAAACGCCCACGCAGTGGGCGCTGTTGCAAGCAGCTCAGCGCGCTTGACGAATCAAACCCGCTCGCTCACCCAAGCCTGCACGCTGGCCAGCGCTGCGGGCAGGGCCGCCGGGTTGGTGCCTCCGGCCATGGCCATGTCGGGCTTGCCACCGCCTTTGCCGCCGACCTGACCGGCCACAAAACTGGCCAACTCACCGGCTTTGACTTTGCCCACGGTGTCGGCGGTCACGCCCGCGGCGATCTGCACCTTGTCGCCTTCGACGGCGGTCAACACGATCACAGCGGTCTTGATCTTGTCCTTGAGCTTGTCCATGGTGTCGCGCAAGGTCTTGGCGTCTGCCCCTTCGAGCTTGGCCACCAGCAACTTGATGCCCTTGATGTCCACGGCTTGCTTGGCCAATTCATCGCCCTGGGCCGAAGCCAGCTTGCCTTTGGCAGCAGCCAACTCTTTTTCGAGCGCCTTGACCTGGTCCAGCACCTGGGCAATGCGGGCATTCAGCTCGGCGGGCTGGGCCTTGAGCGTGCCAGCAGCTTGCGTGACGGTGTCTTCTAGCGACTGCAAATAAGCCAAAGCATTGGCACCTGTGACGGCTTCGATGCGTCGCACGCCAGCGGCCACGCCGCCTTCACTGACGATCTTGAACAGGCCAATGTCACCCGTGGCTTTGACGTGGGTGCCGCCGCACAGTTCGCGGCTCGTGCCGATGTCGAGCACGCGCACGGTTTCGCCGTACTTTTCGCCAAACAGCATCATGGCGCCGGTCTTCTGGGCGCTTTCGATGTCCATCACACGCGCTTGCGCAGCGGCATTGGCCAAAATTTCTGCATTGACTTGGGCCTCGATCTGGCGAATTTCAGCATCGGTCACTGGCGCGTTGTGCGCAAAGTCAAAACGGGTGCGCTCGGCATTGACCAAACTGCCCTTCTGCTGCACATGGCTGCCCAGCACTTCGCGCAGGGCTTTGTGCATCAAGTGGGTGGCGCTGTGGTTGCGCACGGTGGCCGCACGCAGGTCCATGTCCACATGGGCTTGCACTGCATCGCCCACCTTCAGGCTGCCGGATTTCACTTCGCCGTGGTGGCCAAACACATCGGCCTTGATCTTGAGCGTATCGGCCACATTGAACTGGCCACTCGCGTTGTGGATCATGCCCTGATCACCCACCTGACCGCCCGACTCGGCATAAAAGGGCGTCGTGTCCAACACCACCACGCCGGCTTGACCGGCCTTGAGTTCACTCACGACGTTGCCATCGGCATACAAAGCCAGCACTTTGGCGTTGGCCGTCAGGTCTTCATAGCCCACAAAGTCGTTGCCTGAGCCGGTGTACTCCAGCGTCTTGTCCATCTTGAACTTGCCAGCCGCGCGGGCCTGGGACTTTTGCTTTTCCATGGCCGCGGCAAAACCGGCTTCGTCCACAGACAAGCCACGCTCGCGGCAGACGTCGGCCGACAGGTCCAGCGGAAAGCCGTAGGTGTCGTGCAGCTTGAAGGCTACCTCGCCGGGCAGCACTTTCACGCCGCCTTCCAGGGCCGCATCCAGAATCTGCATGCCGCTTTGCAGCGTCTCGAAGAAACGCTCTTCTTCCACACGCAAAACGTCGGCAATCCGCTCGGCCTGATCGGCCATATTGGGATAAGCCGCGCCCATGAGCCTGACCAAATCGGGCACCAGTTTGTGGAAGAACGGCGTCTTTTGGCCCAGCAAATAACCATGGCGAATCGCGCGGCGCACAATGCGGCGCTGCACATAGCCGCGGCCTTCGTTGCTGGGCACCACGCCATCGCTCACCAAAAATGCGGTGGCGCGGATGTGGTCGGCGATAACGCGCAGCGACTTGTTGTTCAGGTCGGAGCAACCGGTTTCGCGAGCGGCCGCCTTGATCAGCGCATCAAAAATGTCGATTTCATAATTGCTGTGCACGTGCTGCAAGATGGCGGCCAGGCGTTCCAGGCCCATGCCCGTGTCCACACAAGGTGCGGGCAGCGGCGTGACCGAACCGTCTTCGTGCATGTTGAACTGCATGAACACGTTGTTCCAGATCTCGATGAACCGGTCGCCATCTTCTTCAGGGCTGCCGGGTGGGCCGCCAGGGATGTGTGGACCATGGTCGTAGAAGATCTCGGAGCAAGGACCGCAGGGGCCGGTGTCGGCCATCATCCAGAAGTTGTCTGACTTGTAGCGTCCACCCTTGTTGTCACCGATGCGGATGATGCGGGTTTCTTGAACGATGCGCTCAGGCGTCCAGCCCGCTTTGACAAAAATGTTTTCCCAAATGGCATAGGCCTCATCGTCTTCCAAGTAAACGGTGGCGTAGAGCTTGTCGGCGGGCAGTTTGTAGACCTGGGTCAAAAGCTCCCAAGCCCATTCGAGCGATTCGCGCTTGAAGTAGTCACCAAACGACCAATTGCCCAGCATCTCAAAGAAAGTGTGGTGGCGTGCGGTGTAGCCCACGTTTTCCAGATCGTTGTGCTTGCCCCCCGCCCGAAGACAGGCCTGTACCGAGGCGGCGCGCACATAAGAGCGCTTGTCCGAGCCCAAAAACACGTCCTTGAACTGGACCATGCCCGAGTTGGTGAACATCAAAGTCGGATCATTGCCAGGCACCAGGGGGCTGGAAGCCACCACGGTATGCCCCTTGGACTCGAAAAAGTCCAAAAAGGTCTTGCGGATGTCGGCAACGGAAAAAACAGCTTGGCTCATGGTGGTTCAGGCTTTCAATGCAACCGGGCATTATAGATTTGAGGCAGGCCCAATTCCTGGCCTGCGCACGGCACGACCAGCCACCCTGCAGGCATCGGGGTTTTGAGACTTTTGTGACAGACGGGGGCAAGCACAGGCGCTAAGCTGAACAGCTGGACATCGAAACACCTGCACCTGCAGTTTCTGGAGACCCCCATGGACATGAAGACATCCCCCCTCGCCCAGCTCAACGACCCCAGCCTGCTCAAAACCGACGCCCTGATCAACGGCCAATGGGTCAAGGGCAGCAGCCGTTTTGCCGTGACCGACCCCGCCACGGGCGCTCACCTGGCCGATGTGGCCAATCTGGGGCCCGCCGAGACCGAAGCCGCGATTGCCGCGGCCAACGCCGCATGGCCCGCCTGGAAGGCCAAAACCGCCAAGGAGCGCAGCACCATCTTGCGCAAGTGGTACGACCTGCTGATGGCCAACCAGGACGACTTGGGCCGCATCATGACCGCCGAGCAAGGCAAGCCCCTGCCCGAGGCCAAAGGCGAGGTCGCTTATGGCGCGAGCTTTGTCGAGTGGTTCGCCGAAGAGGCCAAACGTGTCAACGGCGAGACCCTGCCCCAGTTCGACAGCAACCGCCGCTTGCTGGTGCTCAAGCAAGCCATTGGCGTGTGCGCGGCCATCACGCCCTGGAACTTCCCGCTGGCCATGATCACGCGCAAAGTCGCACCGGCCTTGGCCGCGGGCTGCCCTGTGATCATCAAACCGGCCGAGCTCACGCCGCTGACGGCCCTTGCCGCGGCCGAGCTGGCCATCCGCGCAGGCATTCCTGCGGGCGTGCTCAACATGATCACCGCCGACGCCGACAACTCCATTGCCGTGGGCAAGGTGCTGTGCGCCAGCGACGTGGTGCGCCACATCAGCTTCACCGGCTCGACCGAAGTGGGCCGCATCTTGATGGCGCAGTCGGCCCCCACGGTGAAGAAAATGTCTTTGGAATTGGGTGGCAACGCGCCCTTCATCGTGTTTGAAGACGCCGACATCGACAGCGCTGTTGAAGGCGCGTTCGCCAGCAAGTACCGCAACGCCGGCCAGACCTGCGTGTGCTCCAACCGCATCTATGTGCAAGAAGCCGTTTACGAAGCCTTCGCCACCAAATTCGCTGCCAAGGTCAAAACCGCCAAGGTGGGCAACGGCTTTGAAGACGGCGTGAACCAGGGCCCCTTGATCGAGCCCGCGGCACTGGACAAGGTCGAGCGCCACGTGCAAGACGCGATCGCCAAAGGTGGCCGCGTGCTCACCGGCGGCAAGCGCTTGGGTGGTCAGTTCTTCGAACCCACGGTGATCGCTGACGCCACAGCCGACATGGTCTGCGCCAAGGAAGAGACCTTCGGCCCCTTTGCGCCCATCTTCAAGTTCAAGACCGAGCAAGAAGCCATTGATGCGGCCAACAACACCGAGTTCGGCCTGGCCAGCTACTTCTACAGCCGCGACGTGGGCCGCATTTTCCGCGTGGCCGAAGCGCTGGAGTACGGCATGGTGGGCATCAACGTGGGCATCCTGGCGACCGAACACGTGCCTTTCGGCGGCGTCAAGCAATCTGGCCTGGGCCGCGAAGGCTCACACCACGGCATGGACGACTACGTGGAGATCAAGTACCTCTGCGTGGGTGATGTGCTCAAGTGATGCAGACCTGAAGGTCTGCCGGGGCACCGCCACCCATCAGGGTGGTGTGCCCTCTTGCCCCAGCCAATGGCGAAAAGGCACGTTGAACTCGAAGTCTTGCAGCAAAGCCTGGTGAACCCAGGCCACCGAATCTGCCCAAGCAGGTTCTGCGCGTGCACTCCATTCCACAAAAAGGGCCAGATAGGGTTTTTCGGCCCACAGCGCAGGACTGGCGACCAGTCGATAAGCTGGCGATGTGGTCCAAACATTGCCCGGCCACCAACTCAGTCCCATGCACAACACGGTCAATGCCAAAAGCAGCCATGACCTGCAAAACTGCAACCACCGGTCTTGCCCTGCCACCATCACCAGCCAAGTGAACAGACCTGCAAACAGTTGACACAAATTAAGCAAGCCAAACAACAAGGAAGCGCCCAGCACCACGGGTGTCATGACCGTCTTGCGGTAAGCCGCCACCCTTTGCGCTTGGGTGATTTCTGGCGCAAACAAGTTGCTGACCAATTGTGAGGCGCCCGAATCCGAATCCAGATCCTCCGGGTACAGCCCCGACACAGAAGAGGCCCACAAGGCACTCATCACAGGCCGTATCTCAGGAGGGGCCGGACTGGTCAACAAGGTTTCACCACGCAGCGAAATGCGCCCGTTGAGGGCTTCCTGCGTGCTCAGCTGGGACTTCCAGCTCATCATCAGGTCTTGCGCGTCCGCACGCGCCACGATGGTGTCCACCAAAGCCTTTTGCGCATGCCACATGCTGAACAAACCCAGCGTACAGCAAAGCAAAAACAGCCCAAGCCTGGAACGCACCCAGTTGTCGAGCCATCGCATCAACAACAGGGCCAAACCCAAACCAGAAACGACACGCCCCCAAATTTCAATGTCGTTCAATTGAACCGTGCTGGCGCTCCTTTGCAAGTCACCCGCCAATTCAAGCAGCCTGTGGTTAAAGGAAAGCTCCAACACCGTGTAACAGGCCAGCAAAAGCAGAAACCAAGGCTGCAAATTCAAGGCTTGGCTTTTGAGGTTGGAGCGGTGCATGGATCGATTTTAGCTTTGAGTCCTTTTGTAGCAACGCTGAACGCTGAGCCAAAGCGATTAGAATTTCTGTATGCGGGTGTCGTTCAATGGTAGGACTCTTGCTTCCCAAGCAAATAACGTGGGTTCGATTCCCATCACCCGCTCCAAGTACCCAACAAAAAGGCCCCTCACGGGGCCTTTTTTCATGGGCTGTGGGCGGTTCAAAAAACCAGTTTCACGCCCGTCTTGCTTTGCAGGAATTCGGGGGTCACGCCCGGGGCCAGTTCGACCACTTTGAGGCCTGCATCGGTCACATCCATCACGGCCAGGTCGGTGATGATACGGTCGACCACCCCTTTGCCGGTCAGCGGCAAGGTGCACTCGGGCAAGATCTTCATGTCTTCGGTGCCGTCTTTCTTTTTGGCCACGTGCTCCATCAAGATGATCACACGTTTGACACCAGCGACCAGGTCCATCGCGCCCCCCATGCCCTTGACCATCTTGCCAGGGATCATCCAGTTGGCCAGATCGCCCTTGTCGGTCACCTGCATCGCACCCAGAATCGACAAGTTGATCTTGCCGCCCCGGATCATGGCAAACGATTGCTCGCTGCCAAAAATCGACGAACCTTTGATGGTCGTGACGGTTTGCTTACCGGCATTGATCAGATCGGCATCGACTTCGTCTTCGTTCGGGAAAGGACCAATGCCCAACATGCCGTTCTCGCTTTGCAGCCAGACTTCCTTGTCGGCAGGCACAAAATTGGCCACCAGCGTGGGAATGCCGATGCCCAGGTTCACATAAAAACCGTCTTCCAGTTCATGGGCCGCACGGGCGGCCATTTGGTCTTGACTCCAGCTCATATCAAACTCCAGCTTTTTCAGTGATGGTGCGCTTTTCAATGCGCTTTTCGGGGGTCTTGTTCAGCACGATGCGGTGCACGTAAATGCCAGGCAAGTGGACGCTGTCGGGGTGCATCTCGCCCGTCTCCACGATCTCCTCGACCTCGACCACACAGATCTTGCCCGCCATGGCCACGGCCGGGTTGAAGTTGCGCGAGGTGTATCGAAACTGCAGGTTGCCGGACTTGTCGGCGCGGTGCGCCTTGACCAGTGACACATCGGGCACCAAAGAGCGCTCCATCACATAGGTTTCGCCATCAAAATCACGCAACTCTTTGCCATCGGCAACCATGGTGCCCACGCCCGTTTTGGTGAAAAAGGCCGGGATGCCAGCACCACCCGCACGCAGCTTCTCGGCCAACGTGCCCTGGGGTGTGAAGTCCAGCGCCAACTCACCGGCCAGGTACTGGCGCTCAAACTCCTTGTTTTCGCCCACATAGGAGGCGATCATTTTCTTGATCTGGCGAGTCTGCAACAACAAACCCAAACCAAAGTCGTCCACGCCCGCATTGTTGGAAATCGCCGTCAGGTTTTGCACGCCACTGTCGCGCAAGGCTGCAATCAAGGCCTCGGGAATGCCACACAGGCCAAAACCGCCCACGCCAATGAGCTGTCCATCTGCCACGATGTCCTTCAAAGCCTCGGCAGCGGAAGGAAAAATCTTGTTCACACGCGTCTCCAGAAAAGATTGAAGTTGCTACGATACTACGTAATGGCCTACGTAGTTTTTCGTAATGGTGCGCCCTGATGCCAGAACCTGTCCACGACATCGATTACCGACTTGCCTTTGACCTGGCGCCGGTTGGCATGGTGCTTTCACGCAACCGGTCCATGGTGGATTGCAATCAACGGTTGTGCGAAATGTTTGGCGCCACCCGGGAGCAACTGATTGGGCAAAGTTTTCAGCTTTTGTACCCCAGTGCGGACGAATACGAGCGCACGGGCCAGCGCATTGCACCGATCCTGAACGCCAACGGAGTCTATGCAGACGACCGGGTGATGAAACGGGTGGATGGCCGATTCAAAGGGGAGACATTCTGGTGCCATGTCACCGGACGAGCCCTGAACCGGCAAGCCCCGCACGAGGCCGGCATCTGGACGTTCGAAGACCTGTCAACGCGAAAACCTGTGAAAGCCGAACTCACGGCCCGCGAGCGCGAGGTGGCCGCCCATCTGACGGAGGGCTTGAGCAGCAAGGCGATCGGCAAAGCGCTGAGCATCAGCCACCGAACCGTGGAGATTCATCGTGTCAACTTGATGCGCAAATACCAAGCATCCGGTACGGCTGACCTGATTCAAAAACTCGTGCGGGGTTAGCACAAGCCCAAAAAAAATCCCGCCTGACGCGGGATGGAGACCATACAAGACATTTGGAGGCGCGACCCAGAGTCGAACTGGGCTCGACGGATTTGCAATCCGTTGCATAACCGCTTTGCTATCGCGCCAAAAAAGGGAGTAGAAACTTCCTTTTTTAAAAAAAATCCACCAAAAAGTGGAGCGGGAAACGAGGCTCGAACTCGCGACCTCAACCTTGGCAAGGTTGCGCTCTACCAACTGAGCTATTCCCGCAAAGAAGCATGAAATTATACATTGAAAAGCAAGCTGATCGCCCCGTTAAAGGCTTCAAATCACTTCTCAAAAAAACCAAACTCGATCGAAGAAAAGGAGCTTGGCTGAAGGTATTTGGGGTGGCTGATGGGGCTCGAACCCACGACAACAGGAATCACAATCCTGGACTCTACCAACTGAGCTACAGCCACCGTAAGGCGTGAATTATAGCCTGAAGAAATCGACCAATTGGCCCACTGAGAAGAATTATGAAGCCGCAGAGGTCTTGGGCTTGGGCGCCAAAATTTGAACCTTGAACTGCGCCTTCAAATGCGCCATGTAGGCTGCCGATTCTGCACCCGACAACAACCGTTGAAACTGATCGCGGGTTTGCGCTTTTTGCTGCGGGCTCGGCTCCTCGCGGGGCACCACCTTGTTCACCCTCACCAAGGCATAGCCCATGGCGCCCAAGTCCACCCCCACCAGGGATGGCATGGAGGACGGATCGGTGCGCAATGCGGCATCCACAAGCTTTTGGGCTTGTCCTTGGTTTTGATCTCGGGACACGATCAAGGCGGGACCTACCTGGGCCAAATCAGGCTTTTTCTGCCATTCGGCCAAACGCGCTTGCCCTTCGGCTTTGGCCAGTGCCACAGCCTGATCAACCATGAACTCTGAGCGAACTGCATCCTTGACTTCTTCAAAAGGGCGGGCCGCAGCTGGCTTGTATTGGGTCAGTCGGGCCGACACGAGGGTGTTGTTGCCCAGCTCTATGGCAGCCGTGTTGCGACGCTTGCTGACGGACTCCTCTGAAAACAAGGCTTCCAACACTTTGGGGTTTGCCAAAACACCGGCAGTGCTTGCAGTAGGGGTACGGCTGACGCCCTTGACTTGTTGAACCTGCAAGCGAAGTTTCTCGGCGATGGGTTTGAAAGTGTCGGATTGTTCATAAACACTGTTGCTGAATGTCTCGGCAAACTCAGCGAACTGGCGCTTGGCTTGCTGTTGCCTCAAATCGGCTTCCAATTGGGGGCGCATGGCTTCAAGGCTTGGCGTCACGGGCGCCTTGATGTCAGTGAGTTGAATGATGTGAAACCCAAATTCAGACTCAACGACACCGCTGATTTCGCCCTTTTTGAGCGCAAACGCAGCGTCCTCAAACACCTTGACCATGGCGCCTTTGGCGAAAAAGTCGAGGTCTCCCCCGTTCCTTGCAGAGCCTGGATCTTCGGAATTCTTGCGTGCCACATCGGCAAAGCTCTTGGGCTCTTTGCGGACGCTGGCCAATAAACCCTCGGCCTTGGTTCGCGCTTTGTCTCTTTCAGCCGCAGGCGCGTCTTTGGGCGCATTGATCAAAATATGGCTGGCACGGCGCTGCTCTTGACCTGACAAGCGCTGGATGTTTTGCTCGTAGTAACTCTTAACGTCTGCCTCGGGCAATTGAATGGTCTTGGCCAATGCAGCGGCATCCAACACCAAGAACTCCACATCGGCAGACTCTGCGGACCTGAAGCGCTCCGAGTGGGTTTTGTAAAACTGCTCCAAATCGGCATCACGGGGTTGGACTTTGGCAACAAAGTTGGCCGGAGAAAAACGCTGAATCTGGATCTCGCGGCGTTGCAAAAATGCCTGCAAAGCCAAATCGCTTTGCAGTTGTGAAGCCATGGCCGAAGCCTGAAGCGCAGACAGGACCTGCTGGCCGGACAAATCACGCCTGACCTGCGCCTCCAACATTTCAGGCGTCATCCCTTGGCTGGCGGCCAACTGGCGGTACCTGTCCATGTCCATTTTGCCATCGGGACCACGCAAACTGGCGATGGAGGGGTCTTGTTTGAGGTAATTCGCAAGGCGTTGGTCACTGGTCACCAACAATTGCTTCTCTGAGGCCATGGCCACCAAACGTTCATTGACCATCCGCTCCAGGCTGGCGTAACGTGCCTGGTCTGAACCCAGCATCTTGGGATCAAGGTTGGGCATGGACGCACGCAGCCGGTCAACTTCTTGCTGGTGCTGGGCATCCCACTGCTGTTGGGTGATTTCAATGTCCCCGACTTTGGCCACCACGGCGCCACGATCGGCCCGGTTGTTGTAGCCCTCCACACCAAACAAAACAAACGAGGGGATGATCAATACGACCAGCACGCCCATCAAAATCCTGGATTTGTTACGAATGGCGTCAAACATTTTTGAAGTCTCGGTTGTTCAATAAAAAAGGCGAACCACGGGTTCGCCTTTGTTCATGAGGTGGTGGGTGCTGACGGTCTTGAACCGCCGACCTACTCCGTGTAAAGGAGCCGCTCTACCAACTGAGCTAAGCACCCCCTCAATGTCTATCAGTTCAAAGCGTCCTTGAGGCCTTTGCCTGGACGGAACTTTGGCACATTGGCTTTTTTGATTTTAATGGCAGCGCCTGTGCGAGGATTGCGACCCGTACGGGCGGCACGCTTACCCACTGCGAAAGTACCAAAACCCACCAAGGAAACGGTACCGCCCTTTTTCAAGGTGGTGCGCACGGCACCGATGGTGGCTTCCAAAGCGCGACCAGCGGCAGCTTTGGACAGATCGGCGTGCTTGGCAATGTGTTCAATCAATTCAGTTTTGTTCACAAAAAACCTCTGGGTGTTGATGCCGTGACAAACGGCGTAGGGTCAAATGACATATCAACAGGCTGAGCATGTTGATGCAAAGGGTTAGGGCAAGCAATGCCCTGAACAATTAAATCCATACCTTGTGGGTATGTCAATCGGTGTCAGGCATTGCCCATCGAGCGGTGGATTCTAGCCTTGAAAACCCAGCAAGTGCGCGGCTTAACAAGATTTTTTGACGAACAAGCGCAGCGCACCTCGCTTTCAAATCACAAAGCCTCTGAAATGGCTTTACCGACATCAGAAGTACTTGCTTTACCGCCCAAATCTGGTGTACGCGGCGCATCAGGACCTGCTGCCAGTACTTTTTCAATGGCCGACAGCACCGCATCATGCGCTGCCTTGTGGCCTAAAAACTCCAGCATCATGGCGCCGCACCAAATTTGGCCAATCGGGTTCGCAATTCCCTTGCCCGCAATGTCCGGGGCCGAGCCGTGTACCGGTTCAAACAAGGATGGAAATTTGCGGTCGGGGTTCAGGTTGGCGCTGGGGGCGATGCCGATGGTGCCGGTACAAGCTGGCCCCAAATCGCTCAGGATGTCACCAAACAAATTGCTGGCCACCACCACATCAAAAAAGTCGGGGCGCTGTACAAAGTGCGCCGTCAGGATGTCAATGTGGAATTTGTCCACGTTGATGGCCGGATATCCCTTGGCCATTTCGGCCACACGCTCGTCCCAATACGGCATGGTGATGGCGATGCCATTGGATTTGGTGGCGCTGGTCAAGTGCTTTTTGGGGCGCGACTGCGCCAACTCAAAGGCAAACTTGAGCACACGGTCCACGCCCACGCGGCTCATGATGGTCTCCTGCATCACGATCTCGCGCTCGGTGCCGGGGAACATGCGCCCGCCAACCGCCGAGTACTCGCCTTCGGTGTTTTCTCGCACGATGTACATGTCAATCTCACCGGGTTGGCGTGCGCTGCCATCACGGCGCACCACCGGGGCGATGATGCCAGGCATCAAACGCGCTGGACGCAGGTTGATGTACTGGTCAAACTCGCGCCGAAACAACAGCAAAGATCCCCACAAAGACACGTGGTCAGCGATTTTTTCTGGCCAGCCCACCGCACCGAAATAGAGCGCGTCATGACCACCAATCTGGTCTTTCCAGTTGTCCGGCAGCATCTGCCCATGCTTTTCAAAATAGTCCCAGCTGGAAAAATCAAAATGGTCAAATTGCAAGTCGATGCCGAACTTGCGGGCCGCGGCGTCCATCACGCGCAGGCCCTCGGGCATCACCTCTTTGCCAATGCCGTCTCCTGGAATCACGGCAATGCGGTGTCGAGTCATGGGGTGTCCTTTGTCAAATCAATGAAAGTGGCGGCAACGCCTTGGCGCAGCCCGTCGAAGCGGCGAGCATACAAGCTCCGGGTTCTCAAGAGGTTCACCGAGGTGACGCCCTCACCACCAAGCTCACACCCAAGGCCGTCAGCGCCGTGCCCACCAGGGTCGCGGCCGTGATGGTTTCACCAAACAGCAACCAGGCCATGATGGCGGTGGTGGGCGGCACCATGTACATCAGGCTGGTCACAGAGGCTGCGGCCCCACGCTGGATCAGCACATACAAAAGGGAACTGCCGCCCAGCGTCAGCCCCAGCACCGACCAAGCCATGGCCCCGACCAGCTCGGCATTCCAGCGCATGGCCTCGGGCTCGGCCAGCGCCAGCGGCAAAGTCACCACAAACGCGGCCATCAACTGCACCGTGTTGGCCGAACGCACATCACAAGGCTGCACAAAGCGCTTTTGGTAGAGGGTGCCCACCGTGATGCTCAGCAGGGCCCCGATGGCCAGCGCCATGTTCGCTGGGGTCACATGGTCCAGGGGTGAGCCCCAAGTGAGCTTGCGCCACACCACCATCAGCAGGCCCACAAAGCCCAAACACAAACCCAACCACTGCCTTGGGGTAACACCGGGCTGGTCCGATCCGCGCAAACTGTACGACAGCCAAATCGCCGTGAGTACCGGCTGGAACCCCACGATGAGAGAGGACAGCCCCGAACCCATGCCCGCCTTGACAGCAGCCCACACGCCGCCCAGATATGCGGCGTGCATCAGGATGCCGGAGACCGACAAATGCAGCCATTGCACGCGGCTCTTGGGCCAGTCCACGCGGGCCAGCCAGATCCAGGGCAAGAAACACGCGATGGACAAAAAGTAACGCAGCACAAGGAAGCTGAACGGCGGAGAGTGCGGCATGCCATAGCGGGCCACGATGAAGCCGGTGCTCCAAATCAGCACGAACACCACCGGCGTGGCTTGTAGCCACGCCATGCGTTGCTGCGCATCGTTCATTTGACCCGAGCCCGAATCTCAGGCAAGGCCTTGCGCATGTAGTACACCATCGACCAGATGGTCAAAATGGCTGCGATCAGAATCAAGACCGCACCCCAATCGCGGGTATCGATCACACCCAACAGCATGCCGTCGTAAAGCAAGAAAGGAATCGCCACCATCTGCACCGTGGTTTTGAGCTTGCCCACCATGTGCACCGCCACACTCTTGCCCGCGCCGATTTGCGCCATCCACTCACGCAAGGAAGAAATGGCGATTTCACGGCCAATGATGACCAAGGCGATCAACACATGCACCCGGTTCATGTGCACCAAAATCAGCAAAGCTGCACACACCAGAAACTTGTCGGCCACCGGATCCAAAAAAGCCCCGAAGGCCGAGGTCTGGTTGAGCTTGCGGGCCAAAAAGCCGTCCAGCCAGTCGGTCCAGGCAAACAGGACAAACATGACCGTGGCGATCAGGTTTTGCGTTTCGACCTTCAGGCTGTCCAGGTAATACACGCCAATGATCAAAGGAATCGCGACAATGCGCGTCCAGGTCATGATGGTGGGAATCGTGAAAAACATGGGCTTGATTGTGGCACGCCCAGACGAGGGCGCGATGACAACATCTCCAGCTTCAGCGCAAGGCGTTGTAAATGGTTTCAGCCAATTCGTGCGAGATGCCTTCCACCCCGGCCAGGTCCTCAACGCTGGCCGCCTCGACGCCCCGCACCCCCCCAAAACGCTGCAGCAGCCGCGCCCGTTTGCGCGGCCCAATGCCCGGAATCTCCTCGATCTTGCTGCCGCCCATGCGTACTTTGGCGCGTGCGGCACGCATGCCGGTGATGGCAAAACGGTGCGCCTCGTCTCGAATTTGCGCCACCAACATCAGCGCTGCCGAGTCCTTGCCCAGGTAAACCTTGTCGCGGCCATCGGCAAACACCAGCTCTTCCAATCCCACCTTGCGGCCTTCGCCTTTTTCCACGCCGACGATGCGCGACAGGTCCAGCCCCAGGTCGGTAAAAACTTCCCGGGCCATGCTCACCTGGCCTTTGCCCCCGTCGATCAGCACCAGATCGGGCAGCCGGGCCGTGCCCTCGCCAGAGCGCAGGGCTTCGGCCAATTTGCCATAACGGCGCAACAGCACCTGGCGCATGGCCGCGTAATCGTCCCCCGGCGTGATGCCCTCGATGTTGTAGCGGCGGTAGTCGCCGCTTTGCATCTTGTGCTGACGGAAAACCACACACGAAGCCTGTGTGTTCTCGCCTGCCGTGTGCGAGATATCAAAACACTCGATGTGCAGCTGGTCCAGATCGTCGGGGGCCAGATCCAGCGCCTCGGCCAGCGCCCGGGTGCGGGCCTGCTGCGAACCCTCTTCGGCCAGCAGGCGGGCCAATTGCAGTTCGGCATTTTTCTCGGCCATCTCCAGCCACACACGGCGGTGTTCGCGCGGCTGTGTCACGGTGCTGATCTTGACACCCGACTGCGCCGACAAGGCTGAGATCAAGGCCTTGTCCACAGGGGCACTCAAAATCAGCAGTGGCGGCACAGGCACGCCAATGTAGTGCTGCGCCAAAAAGGCTTCGAGCACCTGCACCTCGACCGGGCGCTGCTCTTTACCCTCACCTTCGCCCTCTTCCAGCCCCAACAGGTCTTGGGCGTCCTGGACATGCACCGGAAAATAAGGACGGTCTCCCAAATGCCGCCCGCCGCGCACCATGGCCAGGTTCACACAGGCGCGCCCCCCTTGCACCCGTGCCACCAGGATGTCGGCATCGGTGTCCACCGCCGTGTCGACCGACTGTTGGTGCAAGACCCGTGACAAGGCCGTCATTTGGTTGCGCACCTCGGCCGCCTGCTCAAACTCGAGCCGATCGGCGTGCGCCATCATGCGCTGCTCCATCTCACGCATCAGCGCCTGGGTCTCGCCGCTCAAAAACTGCTCGGCATGCTGCACGTCGGCCTTGTAGTCCTCGGGACTGATCAGGTTCACGCAGGGGCCCGAACAGCGTTTGATCTGAAACAGCAGGCAAGGCCGGGTGCGGTTGGCAAACACCGTGTCCTCGCAGGTGCGCAGTTTGAACACCTTTTGGATCAGCTGAATCGACTCCTTGACCGCCCAGGCGCTGGGAAAGGGGCCAAAGTAACGGTGCTTCTTTTCTACACCACCTCGGTAATACGACACCCGCGGGTAGTGCTGTGCCTCAGGTGTGCTGACCACGGCGGGCAGCGGACTGCGGCCATTGCCCGAGAGCTTGAGGTAGGGGTAGCTTTTGTCGTCCCTGAACAGGATGTTGAAGCGCGGACTCAGGGTTTTGATGAGGTTGTTTTCGAGCAGCAATGCCTCGGCCTCGGAGCGCACCACCGTGGTCTCCATGCGGGCGATTTTGCTGACCATGTGGCCAATGCGTGTGCCGCCGTGGTCCTTCTGGAAATAGCTCGACACCCGCTTTTTGAGCTGCTTGGCCTTGCCCACGTACAGCACGTTGCCCTGCGCATCAAAATAGCGGTAAACCCCCGGCAAAGCCGGGAGCGCCGCCACCTGGGCCAGCAAAGATTCGTCGTGTGCCGCTGTCATGGCGCGTATTGTGACGGGCAAACACTTTGCACCGACAATTCACCACCATGAAATCGCACCGGCTTTGGGACATTTTTTGCACCGTCATCGACAACCATGGTGACCTCGGCGTGTGCTGGCGCCTGTCGCGCCAGCTGCTGGCCCAAGGCCAATCAGTGCGCCTGTGGGTAGACGACGCCTCAGCCCTCGCCTGGATGGCCCCCGAAGCCCAAGCTCTACCCCACTTGCTAGTGCTGCCCTGGGCTGCCGCCAGCCAACACGAAGTACTGCAAACGCTCGCACCCGCCGACGTGTGGGTCGAAGCCTTTGGCTGCAGCTTGCCCGAAGCCTTTGTGGCCCACGGTGTCGCAACTTACCCACAGCAACCGGCGTGGATCAACCTGGAATATTTGAGCGCCGAAGACTGGGTACCCCGCATGCACAACATGCCTTCGCCCGTGATGAGCGGCCCCGCCAAAGGCTGGACCAAGCGCTTTTTCTACCCCGGCTTCACGGCAGATACGGGTGGCCTGCTGCGCGAAACCGATTTGCAAGAACGGCAAGAAGGGTTTGATCGCGCTGCCTGGCGCCAGCAACACGCCCCCGACTTGGCCCCCAACGCCCTGCTGATCAGCCTGTTTTGCTACGAACCTGAGGCCCTTCCCCAAGTGCTGCAACAACTGGTGGGCACGCCCCACCACCTGATGGTCACCCCCGGCCGCCCACTGGCAGCAGTGCAACAAGCGCTATCGGGCATGGCCGTCCACCCCCGCTGGAGCGCCTTGCCCTACACCCACCAAGACGGCTTTGACGAGATGCTGTGGGCCTGCGACCTCAACCTGGTGCGCGGCGAAGACTCGCTGGTGCGCGCCCTGTGGGCGGGCCAAGCCTTCATCTGGCACATCTACCCGCAAGACGACAACGCGCACCATGCCAAGCTGGAGGCGTTTTTGGAGTGGATGCAGGCCCCGCAGAGTCTGAGGCAGGCGCATCGGCTTTGGAATGGGATGGCAGCGGGTGAATGGCCTGCACTCAGTGCAGCCGCACTGGCAGACTGGGCAGCATCTGCGCAAACTGCAAGGCAAGTGCTGCTTCAACAAACTGACTTGGTCAGCCAACTGCGATCCATCGTCATGTCACCACATGCGCAGCACCGTGACGGTGTTTCGCTCGGCCAGCACCTCGAGGAGCCAGCGATGCTGAATGCCCACCGTCCGTGACCGCCTCTGCGGCAATAATCTCAACCCATGACCCTCATTGAAACCCTCTTCCCCCTCGGCTGGCAGCATTACCTGCTGGGCGGCCTCACGATTGGCGCTGGCGTGGCGCTGCTTTACTTGTTCAACGGCTGGGTCGGCGGCATGAGCTCTGTTTTCTCCAGCAGCTGGTCCTTGGTCTCCAAACGGGCGTTTTTTCAGCAGTCGCGCTTTATCAACACGCGCCAATGGCGGCTCGTTTACGCCTTGGGCGTGGTGCTGGGGGCTCTAGTTTGGCGCTTTGCGCTGGCAGGTGGTGAGGCCCAACACACCAGCGTGCCGGTGTGGCAACTGCTGGTGGGCGGGTTTTTGGTGGGCTATGGGGCGCGCTTGGGCAACGGTTGCACCTCGGGCCACGGCATTTGCGGGCTGGGCGCTATGCAACTGCCATCGCTCGGCGCGGTGCTCACTTTCATGGCCACCGCCTTCGTGACCGCCAACCTCATGGCCATCACCACGAAAGGCCTGGCATGAACCCGCACACCCTCACTCTCCCCAAAGCGCTGGTCACCTTGTTGGCCGGGGCGCTCTTCGGCTTTGGCCTGTCGCTGGCCACCATGGTGCAGCCCGAAGTCGTCATCGGCTTTTTGCAGTTCAAAGACTGGGGCCTGATGCTGGTCATGGGTGGTGCTGCTGGCCTGGCCATGCTGGCTTACAAGGGCTTTCCGCGTTGGTTCAACAGGCCCTTGCTGGGGGGCCAGTTCCTCACCCAGCCTGCCAGCTGGAACCGCCAGACGGTGATCGGCGCGGCCATTTTTGGCGTGGGCTGGGGCTTGTCGGGCGTGTGCCCCGGCCCGGCCATTGCAGCTTTGGGCACAGGCAACACCGACATCTTGTGGGCTTTGGGCGGCATTGCGCTGGGCGCTTTGGCCCATGGCCTGACGGCGCGTGGCTGAGCGCCTGCCTGCGTCATCAGCCCAAAAGCAGGCCTCACAGGTTAGAATAATGGGCTTGGCTACAAGCCACCCCCTTTCATTTCAGACTCAATTCCTATGAAAACCGCTCAAGAAATCCGCGTTGGCAACGTCATCATGCACGGCAAAGACCCCATGGTCGTCCTGCGCACCGAATACCAGCGTGGCGGTCGTGGCTCGTCCACCGTGCGCATGAAGCTCAAAAGCCTGATCGCCAACTTCGGCACCGAAGTGGTCTTCCGCGCCGACGACAAGATGGACCAGGTCATCCTGGACAAGAAAGAGTGCACCTACTCTTACTTTGCTGACCCCATGTACGTTTGCATGGACACCGATTTCAACCAGTACGAAGTTGAAGCCACCAACATGGGCGACGCCCTCAACTACCTCGAAGACGGCATGGAACTCGAAGTGGTGTTCTACAACGAGAAAGCCATCTCGGTGGAATTGCCCACCACTGTGGTGCGCGAGATCACTTGGACCGAGCCCGCCGTCAAGGGTGACACCTCCGGCAAAGTGCTCAAGCCTGCCAAAATTGCCACCGGCATGGAAGTGCCCGTGCCTTTGTTCGTGGACCAAGGCGACAAGATTGAAATCGACACACGCACGGGCGAATACCGCAAGCGCGTCTGATCTTCCGAGCAAGACCCGTACGAAAGCCCCGCAAGGGGCTTTTTTCTTGGGCCGTGTTGAATGGGTCCTTGTCCTTTATGGTCCTTGGCCGGGGGTCTGCAAGCGGTGCACAATGCTTGCATGCCATCTAATCCAGAACTCAAAGTCCCTTCCCTGCCCCATGCTTGGGCCGACTTGCAAGCCGATGCCCAAGGCACCGACTGGCTTCAACCCGAAGCCCACCGCTTGGCCTTTGCCGACCCCGAATTTTTGCTGCGCCGCGAAACACGAGGCATCCGCTTTCAGCTGGAGATGCTCAAACCCGATTTGGCCCAAGTAGAAGCTGGCATCGAACACACGGTGGTGGTGTTCGGCAGCGCCAGGTTTGTGGACAAGGCCAGCGCCCAAGCCCAATTGCAAGCAGCCGAACAAAGCGGTCAGGCCCAAGACATTTTGAAAGCCCAAGCCGCGGTACGCAACGCCGATTACTACGAAAAGGCCCGCACCTTTGCGCAACTGGTCGCCAAGTCCTGCTCTTGTTTGCCCGCCGACGAAAAGTTGTACATCTGCACCGGCGGTGGCCCCGGCATCATGGAAGCGGCCAACCGAGGTGCACAAGAATCGGGGGCGCCCTCGGTGGCACTGAACATCGCCCTGCCGCATGAACAACACCCCAATCCTTATGTCACGCCCGATCTGAGTTTCAAGTTCCACTACTTTGCCCTGCGCAAAATGCACTTCATGATGCGGGCCAAGGCCTTGGTCGCTTTTCCAGGTGGGTTTGGCACCCTCGACGAGTTATTCGAGGTGATGACGCTGGTGCAAACCGGCAAGGCCCGTCCTGTGCCCATCTTGCTGTTTGGCTCCGAGTTTTGGAAACGCTTGATCGACATGGACGTGCTGGTGCAAGAGGGCACCATCTCTCTGGAGGATCTTCACTTGTTTCACTACGTAGACACGCCACAGGCAGCTTGGCAAGTGATTTGTGACTTCTATGCCTTGAGTCTCCCCAAGTGACAACCCTGCGCTTGTGAATTGGTTAAAGTCTGTTTATGCAAACCAAACCCCTTTCTCTGTCCCAAGTGCTGATTTGCGGCGCGGCCATTGTCACCCTGTCCATGGGAATTCGCCACGGCTTTGGTTTGTGGCTTCAACCCATCACGCAAGCGCAAGGCTGGGGCCGCCAGGAATTTGCTTTTGCCATGGCCATCCAGAACCTGGCTTGGGGATTCATGGGGATCTTTGCCGGGATGGTGGCCGACAAGTTCGGAGCCTTCCGTGTGATCACCGTGGGCGCCGTGATTTACAGCGTGGGTCTGCTGGGTATGGCATGGGCCACCGACCCTTGGGTGTTCGCGCTGTTCACCGGTGTGATCATCGGCACGGCCCAAGCCGGGACCACCTATGCCGTCATTTACGGCGTGATTGGCCGCAATGTGCCCGCTGAGCGCAGGTCTTGGGCCATGGGCGTGGCCGCTGCGGCTGGCAGTTTTGGTCAATTCTTGATGGTACCGGTGGAGGGCATGCTGATCAGTCAAACGGGCTGGCAAACCGCCTTGGTCATTTTGGCTGCGGCGGCATTGCTGATTGTTCCTCTGGCCTGGGGCCTGCGCGAACCCGCACTGCAAGGGTCTGGCCCCGTCAAACGCGACCAAACCATTGCGCAAGCGCTCCAAGAAGCCTTCCGGTATCCCAGCTTTCAATTGTTGATGGCGGGCTATTTTGTCTGCGGCTTCCAGGTGGTGTTCATTGGCGTTCACATGCCCAGCTACCTGAAAGACCATGGCTTGGCGCCCCAAGTGGCCAGCTATGCACTGGCCTTGATCGGGCTGTTCAATGTGTTTGGCACCTATATTGCGGGCTCTTTGGGTCAAAAAATGGCCAAGAAAAACATCTTGGCCTCCATTTACGCTGCCCGCTCTGTCGCGATTGTGGTCTTTTTGATTGCACCTTTGACACCCACCAGCGTTTACATTTTTTCAGCCATCATGGGCCTGTTGTGGTTGTCCACCGTGCCCCCCACCAACGCCGCAGTGGCTCAAATTTTTGGTGTCGCCCATTTGTCGATGCTCAGTGGCTTCATCTTTTTCAGCCACCAGATTGGCTCCTTCATGGGGGTTTGGTTGGGCGGGTATCTGTATGACAAAACTGGCAGCTATGACATGGTCTGGTATCTGGCCATAGCACTGGGCGTTTTTGCCGCCTTGGTGAACCTGCCTGTTCGTGAAAGCCCCATCGTCCGCAAGACACCCCAAGCCGCATGAGCCACCGCTTCACCTACCTTCTGTTGGGGATAGCCGCCTTGAGCTTGATCTTCTGGCTTTATGGTCAGTCTGATCTGGTCATCATGCTGTCCGATCAACTTTGGGCCTGTTTTTGACCCAGCACCACCCGCATGATGCACGGCACCGAAAAAGCTTCAGACTGGGTTGAGCGCTGGACCCATTTACTCCCCCCCAACAGTCGGGTGCTGGACATCGCTTGTGGTGCTGGACGGCACATGCGGTGGCTGGCCAGTCAGGGGCACCGGGTTCAAGGCGTGGACCGAAACCCAGAGGCCCTCACCTTGGCCCAAGCCTTTGGCCCGGTCACTTGTGCGGACATAGAAAACGGTCCATGGCCCTTCGAGGGCATGACCTTTGATGGCGTCATCGTGACCCACTATTTGTGGCGTCCTCTGCTTCCTCACATCCTGCAATGTGTCGCCCCTGGGGGGCTGCTGATTTACGAAACTTTTGCCTCAGGCCAGGCATCGATCGGCAAACCCTCCCGTGCCGACTTTCTGCTCCAACCGGGCGAATTGCTCAGCGCCACCAAGGGCCTGAGAACCATCGCCTACGAAGATGGTTTTGAGTTGTCACCGGATCGGTTTGTTCAACGCATTGCGGCTGTTCGTGAAGTGGCAAATTCTCCATTTGAACGGTGGCATTTGCGCGCCATCTGAAAACGGCTTGGGCCTGAGCCCAGCAATGCGTTCGCTCCCCGAACAACGCCGCCCCGGTCAATAGCCCCCGCACTCGTTAGAATGACCTTTTTGAGTACTCCAACCCAGACATGACCACCGACTTTAGCCCCATGCGCGGCAGCATTCCTGCCCTGATCACCCCCATGCTCGATGATGGCAATGTGGACTACGCCACTTTGCGAAAATTGATCGATTGGCATGTCGCCGAGGGCACCGATGCTTTGGTGATCGTTGGGACATCGGGCGAGTCTCCCACCGTCACCGTGGAAGAACACCGCGAAATTCTGCGCGTGTCGGTCGAGCAAGCGGCCCGGCGCATTCCCATCATTGCTGGCTGCGGGGCCAACTCCACCATGGAGGCCATTGCCTTGGCCAAATTTGCCGAGTCGATCGGCGCAGACGCGCAACTGCAAGTCGTGCCCTACTACAACAAGCCCACCCAAGAAGGGCTTTTCCAGCATTTCAAAGCCATCGCGCTGGCCACCCCCAAACTGCCCGTGATTCTCTACAACGTGCCTGGCAGAACGGTCGCCGATTTGCAGCACGACACGGTTTTGCGCCTTGCACAAGTGCCTGGCATTGTGGGCATCAAGGAGGCCACGGGGAATATTGAACGCGCCCAGTGGTTGATCCGCGATTTGCCGCCCGAATTCGCCGTTTACTCTGGAGATGACCCCTCGGCCGTGGCGCTCATGTTGTGTGGCGGTGCTGGCAACATCAGCGTGACGGCCAACGTGGCACCACGCCTGATGCACGAGTTGTGCATCGCGGCCCTCAACGGCAATGTCAAGGAAGCCATGCGCCTGCAGTTTCAGCTGATGCCTGTGCACAAAAACCTGTTTGTTGAAGCCAACCCCATTCCCGTGAAATGGGCCATGAACCGCATGGGACTGTGTGGACCGACCTTGCGCCTGCCCATGACCCAGCTGTCTGCGTCTCAACAGCCTCTGGTTGAAGCGGCCCTCAAGGCCAGCAAATTGATCTGATCCGAACCCGTATGTTTGTGAACCTCACGCCCAATGCCTCCATGGCCGCCCTCTCTTGTACACGCTTGGCCACTGTGTTGGCCATCTCAGCCACACTGAGTGCTTGCTCGGTTTTGAAAGAAGACAAGGTCGACTACAAAAGCGCCGTCAAAGCGCCCAGTCTGGAGATTCCACCTGACCTCACACAATTGCGCAGAGAGTCCCGTTACGCCCTCGAAAGCACGTCGGTCACGGCAAGCGGTTTTCGTCAAGCAAATGCCCGGGTGACCGATGCAGGGACTGCGGCGAACACATTGGGCAAGGTCACCATGCAACGCCAAGGTGAGCAACGGTGGCTGGTTGTGACCCTGCCTGCCGATCAAGTCTGGGGTTCGCTGCGTGAGTTCTGGACAGCCAATGGTTTTCCCCTGACCACGGACTCGCCAGAGCTGGGCATCATGGAAACCGACTGGGCGGAGAATCGTGCCAAATTGCCTCAGGATTTCATTCGCAGAACTTTGGGCAAGGTACTGGACCCCCTTTACTCCACAGGCGAGAGAGACAAATACAGGACGCGTGTTGAGCGCAATGCCAAGGGTGAAGTCGAAATTTTCATCACCCACCGAGGCCTGACCGAGAACTATGCCACGGCTCAAAAAGACCGCACCATTTGGCAGGCTCGCCCCAGCGACCCCGAGCTCGAAATCGAATTCTTGCGACGTTTGATGGTCAAGCTGGGCTCTTCGCCACAAGAAGAACAGATGGCCTCTGCCTCAGCAAAACCAACCACTGTCGCTGTTCCCGTTGAGGTGGTCAATGGCCAACCCACCCTCTCCATCAATGAAACCATGGACAGGGCTTGGCGTCGTGTCGGGGTGGCGATCGATCGAAGCGGCTTCACGGTTGAAGACCGTGACATGGCTGCTGGCCGCTATTTCGTGCGTTATGTTGCACCACAAGCGGCCAAGGAAGAACCGGGCTTTTTATCCCGTATTTTCAGCAGCAAGAAAGAGCAAAACTTGATGACCAAATACGTCATCAGCTTGGTGAATGCCCCCTCTGGGCAGGTTTGGGTCAGGGTGTTGAACACCAACGGTCAAGCCGAACAATCCAGTGATGCCGACAAAATACTTCGTGTGATTGCAGCCGAATTGCGCTGACACCCATAGGCCAAAAAAAACCCCGCAAAGCGGGGTTTTTTTTGGTCATCCCGGTTTGACCCGGGACAAAACATCACTTGGCAGGTGCGGCTGGAGCTGCAGGAGCTGCAGGTGCGGCGGCAGGCGCAGCAGCGGGTGCAGCGCCAGGTGCAGCTGCTGGAGCAGCATCGGCAGGTGCTGGAGCAGGAGCAGCAGCGGGTGCAGGTGCAGCGGCAGGAGCGGGTGCAGCAGGTGCAGCGGCTTCTTTTTTACCGCAAGCGGCCAAAGCAGCTGCAGCGATGATGGCGGCCAGAACGAGGGACTTGTTCATTTTGATTTTCCTGATGTAAGAATGAGAAAACAATTTCCGGAAATTGTTTGCATGACGAAGCGCCATGCAAACCAGGTCAAAAGCACTCGAGCTCTTTTGTACCCAGTGGGCGATTATAGCGTTTTCCCTAACTTTTGCAGTGCTGCTTATGTCACAAAAATCGGTCATGTGGCCTAAAACACCTCACCCGTATCAGGTCATTGAGCGGGCATGCAACCATCCGGCATGAGCCCAATCCAGCAACGCCTCCTTGGCATCCGGGCTCAAGGACCGCAAGGCCATCGCTGACAGAGCACGGTCATCTGCCAACACACGCAAGAGTCGAGCATCTTTTCCAGCCACGCGAAAACTTTCGCCATTGATGAATATATGTTTCTGGTCGTACATCATTTTGCTGCGCCGATCCAATTGAACCCCTGCAGAGAGAGCCGGCTCGCTTGCGGGTGCTCCAAACCACACATTGGACTTAGGCTCTGTCAGGTACTCACCCAACAAACTGCCCAAGAGGTCTGGGTTTTGGACCGCTTGATCGACCACTTGCCGGGCAAAGTCGCCCAAGGCTTGCGGAATGGCAGCAGGGGAAGACACCGCCAACTGTTGCGGGTCGCGGTAGAGCGCATCCCCTAAGCCATCAAAGGCCTCATCGGCCAGACCCTGCAACAACTCTCGCGCCAGCTCGCCCTTTTGCGGTGCCCGAAAACCAATGGACCAGGTCATGCATTCGTTTTCAGCCACCCCATCGTGCGCGTATTTGGGGGGCAGATACAGCATGTCGCCTGGATTGAGCACAAACTCTTCTTCGGCCTCAAAATTTTGCAAAATTTTGAGCGGTACGCCCGACTGCAGCGTCAAGTCCTTGTTGCGCCCAATGCGCCAGCGGCGCTGGCCGTGGGCTTGCAACAAAAACACGTCGTAGCTGTCAAAGTGCGGCCCAACGCCACCACCCTCGGTGGCATAACTGATCATCACATCGTCCAGACGTGCATCCGGAATAAAACGAAATTGCTGCATCAAGGCATGTACGCCGTCGTGGTGCAAATCCACGCCTTGCACCAGAAAAGTCCACTTTTTACGACTGAAGGGCGGCAAGCTGCGTTTGGCCAATGGACCGTGCTTCATCTTCCAGCCCTTGTCTGAATCGATGATCAAGCGGGACTCCACGCCTTCTTGGCCCGCCAAGGCCACCAATTCAGCGCGACCTAAACAGGACACAAAGTTGGGAATGGCATGGCGCACCAGCAGCGGCTTTTTTTGCCAATGGCGCTTCATGAACTGGCGGGGCGTCAAGCCGCCCAACAGGGCCAAAGGTTGTTCTGTGTTCATTTCGGGTTCTCAACTCTCAAAACCAAAGCGGCCAAAAACTGGCCGCCAAACTGCGACAATTGTCCTATGGAAATCAAGACACCTTCTGTGGTCGCTCTGACCTGGACACTCAAAGACACGCTGGGCGAAGTTCTAGACACCTTGGACGAGCCTGTGGAATTTTTCATTGGCGGCCACGACCTGCTGCCCAAAATCGAAGAAGCCCTGCAAGGCCATGAACGGGGTGCCAAGGTCGACCTGCACCTGGAGCCGGAAGACGCCTTTGGCGACTTCGATGAAAACCTGCTCTTTCTGGAGCCCCTGGCCCTTTTCCCGCAGGGACTGGAGCCGGGTCTGACCATCGAAGGCACGGCCCTGCCCCAAGGCTGCAACCCGGACGCACCGCGCAACGTCCTGTACACCGTAACCGAGATTTATCCCGAACATGTCGTTCTGGACGCCAACCATCCCCTGTCAGGCATCGCTCTGCGCTTGCATCTGAAAGTGGAATCTGTGCGCGAGCCCACGGAGGCCGAAGTGGGCCACGGCAGCTGCGGCACAGGCTTTTTCAAGATTGAAGTTGGGGACGAAGACACCACCACAGGGCCAACACTGCACTGAACCCACGGCCGCTTGGCGGACATGGATGGTCAGTGGCTTGGGCCTCGGCCATCCTCTGAAGGACGCTCTTTGGGTCCTCCAGTGCCAACCGACCAATCGGCTTATTTTTTGCCCGTCGAGCCGTAGCCGCGTTCGCCACGTTCGCTTGGCGAGTCAAATGTATCGACCACATTGAAAGTGGCCTGCACCACGGGCACGATCACCATCTGAGCGATACGCTCCATGGGCTCGATGGTGAATGGGACATCGCTGCGATTCCAGGCACTGACCATCAACTGGCCTTGGTAGTCACTGTCAATAAGGCCCACCAGATTGCCCAATACGATTCCATGTTTGTGCCCCAGCCCTGAACGCGGGAGCAACATGGCGGCATAAGCGGGGTCTTTCAGATGCACCGCAATCCCCGTTGGGACCAATTGCCAGGCATTAGGTTGCAAGGTCAAAGGGGTCTCCAAACATGCCCGCAAATCCAATCCGGCACTGCCGGATGTGGCGTAAGCTGGTAATTGATCGGCCATGCGGGCATCCATGATTTTGAGATCGATGTTCATAAAAACTCCGGAATTCACGGTAAGAGCAGCCCCTCGCGAGCATCAATGCCCGAAAACGTCATCAGCTTACACGACGGGCGATGTCAGCGATCAGCTCAACCGCCAAAGCCTGCTTGCTGGCGTGGGGCAACTCGCGAGCGCCCAGCGCGTCCACCAGCAGCAAGGCATTGTCGTCTTGCCCGAATGTGGCAGGACCGATGTTACCCACCAGCAAGGGCACTTGTTTGCGCAAGCGTTTGGCCGTGGCGTGCGCCAGCAGGTCGTGGCTTTCGGCGGCAAAGCCGACACAAAACAGATCGCCTTTTAGCGCCGCAGGAGACCGGGTAACGGCCGCCAAAATGTCGGGGTTCTCCACAAAGGTCAGCTCAGGCGTTTGGCCAGAGCCGTCTTTTTTGATTTTCTGGTCGGCCGAGTTGGCTGGACGCCAGTCGGCCACCGCCGCCGTGGCGACAAACACGCCCTGATCAGGCAGATGGGCCTGCACGGCTTGCAGCATCTCACGGGCAGAGCGCACGTTCACACGCTTCACGCCCCGGGGGGTGTCTAGGCTCACGGGGCCTGAGATCAGGGTCACCTCAGCGCCCGCCATACGGGCCGCACGCGCAATGGCAAACCCCATTTTGCCGCTGGACAAATTGGTGATCCCTCGAACAGGATCGATGGCTTCATATGTGGGCCCAGCAGTGACCAGCACCGACTTACCCGCCAAACTCTTGAGGGTAAAAAAAGCCTCCAGGTCTTCCAGAATTTCCTCGGCTTCGAGCATGCGACCGTCACCGGTTTCGCCGCAGGCCTGGTCCCCCTGCCCCACGTCCAGCACATGGATGCCATCGGCCTTGAGCTGTGCCACATTGCGCTGGGTGGCCGGGTTGTTCCACATTTCGCGGTTCATGGCCGGCGCCACGATCAGAGGCACTTTGTCGATGGGCCGAGCCAGACACATCAGGCTGAGCAACTCGTCTGCACCGCCATGCAACAACTTGGCCATGAAATCTGCACTCGCCGGCGCAACCAAAATCGCATCGGCCTCGCGACTCAAATTGATGTGGGCCATGTTGTTGGCCTCTCGCGGGTCCCACTGGGATGTGTACACCGGCCTGCCCGACAGGGCCTGCATGGTGACGGCAGTCATGAAGTGTTCGGCAGCCTCGGTCATGACCACCTGAACTGTGACGCCCTCCTTCACCAAGGCACGGCAGAGTTCTGCCGACTTGAATGCAGCAATGCCCCCCGACAAACCCAAAACAATGTGTTTTCCAGCCAATGTGCTCATGGCCGGGAATGTAGCAGACCGAAGCGGCGCAGAAACATCCTCAAGCAAGGCAGAGGGACACAAAACCCCGAACCCGACTGTCTATAATCACGATTTCCACCTACCGGGCTCGCCAAGCGCCCGTTCTGGACATGACCAAATTTGTCTTCGTCACCGGCGGTGTGGTGTCTTCCCTGGGCAAGGGAATTGCCTCCGCATCGCTCGCCGCCATCCTCGAATCGCGCGGCCTGTCTGTCACCCTCATCAAACTCGACCCCTACCTCAACGTCGACCCTGGCACGATGTCGCCCATCCAGCATGGCGAAGTGTTCGTGACCGACGACGGTGCTGAAACCGACCTCGACTTGGGCCACTACGAGCGCTTCATCAACACCCGGATGAAGAAAGCCAACAATTTCACCACCGGCCAGATTTACAAAAGCGTGCTTGAAAAAGAGCGTCGCGGCGACTACCTGGGCAAGACCGTGCAGGTCATTCCCCACGTCACCAACGAAATCCAGGACTTCGTCAAGCGCGGCGCAGGCTACGGCACGCCCGAAGCGGTCGATGTGGCCATCGTTGAGATCGGCGGCACGGTGGGCGACATCGAGTCCTTGCCCTTCCTGGAAGCTGTACGCCAGCTCAGCCTGCGCCTGGGGCCGAACAACACCGCCTTTGTGCACCTGACTTACCTGCCCTGGATCGCCACTGCTGGCGAACTCAAGACCAAACCCACCCAGCACACAGTGCAAAAACTCCGCGAAATCGGTATCCAGCCCGATGCCCTGTTGTGCCGTGCCGACCGCTACATCCCGGACGATGAACGCGACAAGATCTCACTGTTCACCAATGTGCAAGGTTGGGGCGTGATTTCCATGCCCGATGTGGACACCATCTACAAGGTGCCCCGCGTGTTGCATGAACAAGGCCTGGACGGCCTGATTTGCGACAAACTGCGTCTGAACACGCCACCGGCCAACCTCAAGCGCTGGGACGATCTGGTGCACGACACCGAAAACCCCCAAGGCGAAGTGAGCATTGCCATGGTCGGCAAATATGTGGAGCTGACCGACAGCTACAAGTCGGTCAACGAAGCACTCAAGCACGCTGGCATGCGCAACCATGTGCGCGTGAAGATCGAACACATCGACTCCGAAACCATCACCCCCGACACCGTGGCCCGCCTGGCCCAATACGACGGCGTGCTGGTGCCCGGTGGCTTTGGCAAGCGCGGCGTGGAAGGCAAAATTGAAACCGCGCAATACGCCCGCACCCACCAGGTGCCTTACCTGGGCATTTGCCTGGGCATGCAGGTGGCCACCATCGAATATGCCCGCCATGTGGCTGGCATGAAGAACGCCAACAGCACCGAGTTCGAGCCCGAAACGCCCTTCCCCGTGATCGCCTTGATCAACGAGTGGAAAGACGCCGATGGCTCGATCCAGAAGCGCGACGAGAACTCCGACTTGGGCGGCACCATGCGCCTGGGTGCGCAAAGCTCCGACGTGGCCAAGGGCACATTGGCCCACCGGATTTATGGCGACGTGGTCACCGAGCGCCACCGCCACCGTTACGAGGCCAACGTCAATTACCTGGATGACTTGCGCAAGGCGGGTTTGGTGATCTCGGCCCTGACCCAACGCGAGCAACTGACCGAAATCGTCGAGCTGCCGCAAACCGTTCACCCCTGGTACGTGGGCGTGCAGTTCCACCCGGAATTCAAGTCCACGCCATGGGATGGTCACCCACTGTTCAACGCCTTCATCAAGGCCGCCATGGAGAACAAGGCCAAGGCCTGAGCCCCTAAACAGGAACCCTCATGAAACTTTGCGGATTTGACGTTGGCCTACACCAGCCCTTCTTTTTGATTGCGGGCACTTGCTCGATCGAAGGCCTGGAGATGTCCATCGAGGTGGCGGGTCGCCTCAAAGAGGCTTGCTCTTCGCTGGGCATCCCCCTCATTTACAAGGGCTCGTTTGACAAGGCCAACCGCTCGTCTGGCAATACCCAGCGTGGTGTGGGTCTGGATGCGGGCCTGAAGATTCTGGCGGAAGTGCGCCGGCAAATCGGCGTGCCGATCCTCACCGATGTGCACGACGAATCCCAGGTCAAGACCGTGGCCAGCGTGGTCGATGTGTTGCAAACCCCTGCCTTTTTGTGCCGTCAGACCGACTTCATCCGCGCCGTGGCCCAGTCGGGCAAGCCGGTCAACATCAAGAAGGGCCAGTTCTTGGCCCCTTGGGACATGAAAAACGTCATCGACAAGGCCCGCACCGCTGCCCTTGAAGTCGGTCTGCCCGAAGACAACTTTTTGGCCTGCGAGCGCGGTGTGAGCTTTGGCTACAACAACCTGGTGGCCGACATGACCAGCTTGGCCGAAATGCGAAAAACCGGGGCGCCGGTGGTGTTTGACGTGACGCACTCGGTGCAAAAGCCTGGAGGGCAAGGCACCAGCAGCGGTGGCGCCCGCGACATGGTGCCGGTGCTGGCCCGCGCAGGCGTGGCCGTGGGCGTGGCGGGTCTCTTCATGGAAACCCACCCCAAGCCCGCAGAGGCTTGGTCGGATGGCCCGAATGCCGTACCACTGGGCCAAATGAAATCCCTGCTGGAAACCTTGGTGCAGCTCGATGCCGTCACCAAAAAGAACCCATTTTTAGAGGACAACTTCGCATGAGCGGCTACATCATCGCCCACGTTCGGGTCACCAACCCTGTTCAATATGAAGAGTACAAAAAATGGTCCACCGCGGCCATGAAAACCGCAGGCGCCGAAGTGTGCGTGCGCGGCGGCCAGGTGCAAGTGCTCGAAGGCGACTGGGCCCCTGAGCGCATCGTCGTCCTGAAGTTCCCCTCGTTCGAGGCCGCCAAGGCTTTTTATGAACTGCCCGAATACCTGAAAGCCCGCGAAGCGCGCGAAGGCGCCGCCATCATGCGCATGGTGGCCGTCGAAGGCGTCTGAACCGCTGGCTTCAAAGACCCGTTTTGTTTTTAAATTGAGAGAGTTCCCAAATGAGTGCAATCGTAGACATCGTCGGCCGTGAAATCCTGGACAGCCGTGGCAACCCCACCGTCGAATGCGACGTGCTGCTGGAGTCCGGCGTCATGGGCCGTGCCGCGGTACCGTCCGGCGCATCGACCGGCAGCCGCGAAGCCATTGAGCTGCGTGACGGCGACAAGAGCCGATACCTCGGCAAGGGCGTGCTCAAAGCCGTCGAACACATCAACACCGAAATTTCCGAAGCCGTGCTGGGACTCGACGCGTCCGAGCAGGCCTTCTTGGACCGTACCCTGATCGACCTGGACGGCACCGACAACAAATCCCGTCTGGGCGCCAACGCCATGCTGGCCGTGTCCATGGCCGTCGCACGCGCTGCGGCCGAAGAGTCCGGCTTGCCGCTGTACCGCTACTTTGGCGGCATGAATGGCAACCAGTTGCCCGTGCCCATGATGAACGTGATCAATGGCGGCGCGCACGCCAACAACAACCTGGACTTGCAAGAGTTCATGATCATCCCCGTGGGTGCGCCTTCTTTCCGCGAAGCCGTGCGCTGGGGTGCGGAAGTGTTCCACGCCCTCAAGAAAATCATCCACGACAAGGGCATGAGCATTGCCGTGGGCGACGAAGGCGGCTTTGCCCCCAACGTGGACAGCCACGAAGCGGCTATCCAGATGGTGCTCGACGCCATCGCCGCCGCCGGTTACACCGCTGGCGAGCAAATTGCCATCGGCCTCGATTGCGCAGCCAGCGAGTTCTACAAGGACGGCCAATACGTGTTGGCCGGTGAAGGCGGCATCAGCCTCACCTCTGAGCAGTGGACCGACATGCTGGCCACCTGGTGTGACAAGTACCCCATCATCAGCATCGAAGACGGCATGGCCGAAAGCGACTGGGACGGCTGGAAAGTGCTGACCGACCGCTTGGCCAAGAACGTGCAGATCGTGGGTGACGACCTGTTCGTGACCAACACCAAGATCTTCAAAGAGGGCATCGACAAAGGCATCGCCAACTCGATCCTGATCAAGATCAACCAGATCGGCACCTTGACCGAGACCTTTGAAGCCATCGAGATGGCCAAGCGCGCCGGTTATACCGCCGTGATCTCACACCGCTCAGGCGAGACCGAAGACAGCACCATCGCTGACATCGCCGTGGGCCTGAATGCGGGCCAGATCAAGACCGGCTCGATGAGCCGCTCTGACCGCATGGCCAAGTACAACCAGCTGCTGCGCATCGAAGAAGATTTGGGCGATGTGGCGGTGTACCCAGGCCGCTCGGCTTTTTACAACCTGCGCTGACCCCCTCAGGCCATGGGCAATCGTCTGATTCCTGCTGTGTTGTTCGCCCTGTTGCTCATCGTGCAGGCTCAGCTGTGGTTTGGACCGGGCAGCTTGCCCCATGTCAATGCCTTGAAACAGGAATTGGATCAACAAAAATTGGCCAATGAAGAAGCCCGTCGAAAGATGGAACAGCTGAGCGCCGAGGTCAACGATCTGAAGCAAGGCCTGAACATGGTTGAAGAACGTGCCCGGCATGAGCTGGGCATGGTCAAGGCCCAGGAAATCTTCGTTCAAGTCGCCAAATGAGGCCCCAAAGTCCGGGCTGGGGTGGCCTGAAGCGATGAGCCCCCGGCGCTTAGCCATCCTGGGTGCTACGGGCAGCGGAAAATCTTGGCTGACCCGCGCTTTATCCGACGCATTGATGGCCAAGGGCCATTCTGTGCGTGTCTCGTGTTCATGGTCTCCCAACACCACCCCGGGCACCAGGCTGGCCACAGAGGAATGGTGGATCACCGAGGCGATCACGGCTCCACGGGTTCATGACCATGGTCTCACGACCTTGTTGATGGGTCTGGATTTACCAGGCGTTGGACCAGAGCAGCAAAGACAAGACAGTTCATTGAGACAAGCGCTGAGCCAGGCGCATTGCCCATTCAAGATCGTCTACGGGCAAGGCATTCAACGTTTGCACAATGCCATGCTTGCACTGGGTTTGCCCAAGGACCACACAGCGGCGTGGCAGGACCGTGCGCTTTCCCAGTTCAACATCAACCGTGGCCGAGATGTTTGGCAATGCAACGATTGCAGTGACCCGGCTTGTGAACACAAGCTGTTCACCCGATTGCTGACGCAACGCGCCGTTTGAGCGGCGGCTTCAGTGGACCGCGCCAGGCGGCAGATCGGCGGGCAAGCCTGTGAACAGGCCCGCCGCGTCGACCGGGTCGAAACGGTATTGCGCACCACAAAAATCACAGCCCACTTCGACCTGGCCTTGCTCTGCAAGGATGCCCTCGACCTCTTCGGTGCCCAGGCTGCGGATCATGTGACCCACGCGCTCGCGGTTGCAACGGCAGGCAAAACGGGGCCCCGTCTCCCCGACGAAGGGCTCAAACCGGGCCAGAGGCTCTTTCCAATAGAGGCGGTGCAAAATAGTTTCAGCGTCCAGCCCCAGCAGTTCTTCGCGCTTGAGGCTCTTGGTCAGGATCGAGATGCGGCTGAAGTCCTCGCTCTGACCCAGCACCGACTCACGCATCTGGGAACCGGTTTGTCCAGCCAGATTGCCCTCCCCTTCCACCGGCAAGCGCTGGATCAGCAAACCCGCCGCCACTTGGTCATCGGCCGCCAGCACCAGCACGGTGTCCAGTTGTTCGGACTGAAGCATGTAGTGCTCCAGCACATCGCTGATGTTCTCCAACTTTTCGCCACGATCTCCAAACAAGGGGACAACGCCCTGGTATGGCTGTTGGCCCGGCAAGCGGCCCAGGGGGTCGAGCGTGATCGCGCAGCGGCCTTCGTTGTTCACATTGACCATCTGGCTGAGCGTCGCGTCGTCGGCAACCTCGCCCACTTGGGTGCAGGTGGCACGCAAGCTCAGGTCAGGCTGCACCTCGACCACGCCCAGCTTGACCGGGCCATCGCCAAAAATCTGCAGCACCAAAGCCCCGTTGAACTTGATGTTGCCCTGCATCAGCACGCCAGCAGCTGCCATCTCGCCCAGCAACTGGCGCACGGGTGCAGGGTAGGCGCCCGTCTCGGAGTTGGCAGCGCGGCGCGCCAGGATGTCTTGCCAAGCGTCGGTCAGGCGCACCAGCATGCCGCGAACCGGCAGGCCTTCGAAAATGAATTTATGGAGTTCGGACAAAGTTCAATCGACAGCCCCGTGGGGCCGATCCTCAAAAGTTAAAAAGCGTTCGCTCAGGCCAACAAGATGATCGAAAACATCAGCCGATTTTTTTCAGGCCAGCCTTGAATCGGCGGGCGTTTTCCACGTAATGGCGGGCACTTTGGCGCAAACCTTCGATCTGCTCGGGGCTGAGCTCACGCACCACTTTGGCGGGCGTGCCCATGATCATGGAGCCATCGGGAAACTCCTTGCCCTCGGTCACCAGCGAACCGGCACCCACCAGGCAGTTCTTGCCAATTTTGGCGCCGTTGAGCACCACCGCGCCAATGCCGATCAGCGACTCGTCGCCAATCGTGCAGCCGTGCAGCATGACCATGTGGCCCACCGTCACGTTTTTACCCACCTTGATGGGTTTGCCATGGTCGGCGTGCATGACGCTGCCGTCCTGGATGTTGCTGCCTTCGCCAATTTCGATGGTTTCCGTGTCACCGCGCACCGTCACACCAAACCAGACACTGGCATCGGCCGCGATGGAAACGGCGCCCATGACCTGGGCGTTGTCGGCCACCCAGGCGCTGTCGGCCACGGCGGGGATGTGGTTGTCGAGTTGGTAAATGGCCATCGGTCGCTCCTGTGGGTCTGACTGCCTGAAAACCTACAATTGTAGGGAAGCCCACAATCTGCCGTGGGCCCTGACACCGCCTGCCATGCACTCTCTGCGCACCGCCGCCCTCACCCCATGGGCTCAAACCAACCCCGTGCTGAAGGCCCAAGCCACATTGGCACTGGACCTGAGCCTGCCCGTGGGTGCCACCGATGCCCTGCAAGCCCCCAGCTCAGGGCCCGGCCGTTCGGACCGTCCGCTGCTGGTGCCGCACACCCAGCTCAAAGCCAAATCCTTGTCCACGCCCGAAGGCCGTGCCATGCTGGTGCACTCGATTGCCCACATCGAACTCAATGCCATCGACCTGGCCCTTGACTTGGTCTGGCGCTTTGCGGGCATGCCCGACGAGTTCTACACCGACTGGGTGCGCATTGCCCAAGAAGAAGCCAAGCACTTCACCCTGCTGCGTCAGCACCTGCTGGGCATGGGCTTTGACTATGGGGATTTTCCGGCCCACAACACCCTGTGGGACATGGCCGAGCGCACCCAAGGCGACTTGCTGGCGCGCATTGGCATCGTGCCGCGCACCTTGGAAGCCCGGGGCCTGGATGCCTCGCCGGGCGTGAAAAACAAGCTGGTCAGCGTGGGCGACCACCGGGCAGGCGACATCCTCGACATCATCCTGGCCGAAGAAATTGGCCATGTGGCCGCAGGCAACCGCTGGTACCGCTATCTGTGCGCACAACGCGGTCTGGACCCTGTCAGCACTTACGCCGCACTGATTGCGCAATACGACGCCCCCAAACTGCGCCCCCCGTTCAACCTGGCGGCGCGTCGCTTGGCGGGATTTGAAGAGGTTGAACTCGCCGCCTTGAGATAAGCCTGGCCCAGTCCTGGTGGCTTGGGCGACAATCTGCGCATTCTTGTTTCAACACTCGACTTTGACATCGAAAGCTCCTCATGAACGTTTACGACACCCTGAAAACCTTGAACATCGAATTGCCCCCCATGGCCGTGCCCGCTGCGGCCTATGTGCCCTTCGTGCAGTCTGGCCGTCTGGTGTTCCTGTCTGGCCACATCGCTAAAAAAGACGGCAAAGTCTGGGCTGGCCAACTGGGCAAAAACATCAGCACAGCCGAAGGCCAGCAGGCGGCCCGCGCTGTGGCCATTGACCTCATGGGCACACTGCATGCCGCCGTGGGTGACCTGAACAAGGTCAAGCGCATTGTGAAAGTCATGAGCTTGGTCAACTCCACGGGTGAGTTCACCGAACAGCACCTGGTCACCAACGGTTGCAGCGAATTGTTGGGCCAAGTGTTTGGGCCACAGATCGGAGCCCATGCCCGCAGCGCTTTTGGCGTGGCGCAAATCCCGCTGGGCGCCTGCGTCGAGATCGAACTCATCGCAGAGATCGCTTAATCGCTGAGTTCGCTCGTGGACCGTGGCTTGAAGCTGACGGCTTGGGTTTTTTGACCCAAGACTGGGGCATCAAGCCAGGCGTCGACCCACTTCTTCCGCGATCGCCAGCGAACTCGTCAAGCCGGGTGACTCGATGCCCAGCAAGTTCACCAGACCGGGCACACCGTGCTCGGCGGGCCCTTGGATCAGAAAATCGGCCGACGCCTCGGTGGGGCCACTGATCTTGGGCCGGATGCCCGCATAGCCGGGCAACAAGGCCCCATCGGCCAATCCAGGCCAGTATTTGCGAACTTCGGCATAAAACGCATCCCCCCGGCTGGGGTCGACCTGCAGATCGGTCGGGTCGCTCACCCATTGCACGTCCGGCCCAAATTTGGCCTGCCCACCCAGGTCGAGCGTGAGGTGCACACCCAGCCCGGCAGCTTCAGGCACGGGGTAGATCAAGCGGGAAAACGGGGCTTTGCCTGCCAAGGTGAAGTAGTTGCCTTTGGCGTAGTGGGCTTGGGGCAAAAGATCGGGGTTCAGCCCTGCCATGGCCCGCGCCAAGGGCACGGCCGAGAGCCCTGCCGCATTCACCAAAACCCGGCACGCCAGTTCTGTGCCGTCTTGCGTTTGCACCCGCATCGGATGGCTGGCCGTGCCTTGACGCAGGCCAATGTGCTGAACGGGTGAGAGCAGCGCCAGCAAACCGCCCGCATTTTCCATATCGCCTTGCAAGGCCAGCATGAAGCCGTGACTGTCCACCACGCCCGAACTGGGGGACAACAAAGCCGCCTCACAGGAGAGTGCGGGCTCTAAGGCGATCGCCTCGGCGGCGCTGAGTTTTTGCAGATCATGAACGCCATTGGCCGCCGCCTTGCGCAAGATGCCATCCAGCGCCTGCACTTGCTCAGGGCTGGTGGCCACGATCAATTTGCCCAGTTGCCGATGCGAGACGCCTCGCTCGGCGCAATAGGCGTACAGCATCTGTTTGCCCTGCACACACAAACGCGCTTTGAGCGAACCTGCGGGGTAATAAATGCCCGCGTGGATGACTTCGCTGTTGCGTGAACTGGTGCCGGTGCCGATCGCATTTTCCGATTCAAGCACCATGACCTCTTGCCCCGCCAAAGCCAAAGACCGCGCAACAGCCAAGCCCACCACACCAGCGCCCATCACGACTGCATCGACTTGTTCCACTTGGACCTCAAAATGGTTTTTGAAAACGCGATTGTGGCGCAGCCCATTCATCCTCACCGTGTCAGGGCTGACGCCCGCAAGACAGACAGCTGCAGCGCAGCCGTGCAGACTGCGGTCCATACCAACAAGGAGACCGTTTCATGTCGCTGTTCAATCTCAAAGGCAAAGTCGCCGTCGTCACGGGCTCCAGCCGGGGAATTGGCCGATCCATCGCCCACCAACTGGCCACCGCCGGGGCCAAAGTGGTGGTGTCAAGCCGCAAGCAAGACGCTTGCGAAGTGGTGGTTCAAGAAATTCAGGCCGCTGGCGGTCAGGCCATGGCCATAGCGGCCAGCATCTCGAACAAAGAACAATTGCAACACCTGATGGCCAAGACCCGCGAAACCTGGGGACCCGTTGATATTTTGGTGTGCAATGCGGCCACCAATCCGTATTACGGCCCGGCCATGGGCATGAGCGACGAGGTGTTTGACAAGGTGATGCGCAACAACGTGTTGTCCAATGCCTGGCTGTGCAACCTGGCCTACCCGGACATGAAGGCCCAAAAGGACGGTGCCATCGTGATCGTGTCGTCCATTGGCGGGCTGCACGGCTCGTCGGTGATTGGCGCTTACAACCTGTCCAAAGCAGCGGACATGCAACTGGCGCGCAACCTGGCGGTGGAATGGGGGCCGGACAACATCCGCGTCAATTGCATTGCCCCGGGCTTGATCAAAACCGACTTTGCCAAGGCGCTGCACGAAGACCCGGTGCTGAGTGCCAAGTACAACAACGAGACCCCTCTGCGCCGCATGGGTGAGCCCGATGACATCGGTGGCATCGCGGTGTTTTTGGCGAGTGCTGCGGGGCGTTACGTGACGGGGCAGACCGTGGTGGCCGATGGCGGGATGATGATTCGCTGATTCGCTGTTGATGCATGGTGGGTGGTGCTGCAGGCACCGCTGAACATGGGCTGGGGCCGGGCACCTCATGAGGGGGTACCCCAAATCGGTGCCCGGCCCCAGCCCATGCTCAGCTCAGTGGTTCTGCTTTTATCTGTAGGTCGGCACCTTCAGATCCGACAACTCTCTGAGGAAAAAGCACAAAGCCCGCATCAGCGGGCTTTGTGACTTGAGGCTTGGCTCGATCAGCCGAAATTCTTCTCAGCGAAAGACCAGTTCACCAGCTTGTCGAGGAAAGTCTCCACGAACTTGGGGCGCATGTTGCGGTAGTCGATGTAGTAGGCGTGCTCCCAGACGTCCACAGTCAACAGGGCGGTGTCGCCAGTGGTCAGGGGGGTACCAGCGGCGCCCATGTTGACGATGTCCACCGAGCCGTCGGCTTTCTTGACCAGCCATGTCCAGCCGGAGCCGAAGTTGCCCACGGCGCTCTTGACGAAGGCTTCCTTGAAAGCGGCGTAGCTGCCGAACTTGGCGTTGATGGCCGCGGCCAGGGCACCTGTAGGCTCGCCGCCGCCGTTGGGCTTCATGCAGTTCCAGAAGAAGGTGTGGTTCCAGATTTGGGCCGAGTTGTTGTAGATACCGCCGCTGGATTTCTTGATGATCTCTTCGAGGCTCATGCTCTCGAATTCAGTGCCCTTTTGCAGGTTGTTCAGGTTCACGACATAAGCGTTGTGGTGCTTGCCGTGGTGAAACTCCAGGGTTTCCTGGCTGTAGTGAGGGGCCAAAGCGTCGATCGCGTAGGGCAGTGCGGGCAAGGTGTGTTCCATGAGGGGTCCTATTGTTGTTGCGGTTTGAAATTTACCCCTGCATTTTAGGGGAGCGCAATGCCCCTTACCGTCTTCAGGGTCACTGAAGAGCCTTGCGAGGATGGTGATCTGAAAGACATCGCCTTGGCCAGGTGGGCCCAATGACCCACAGCCGTTGTGGGCCGGGGCCTGGGCACCGATTTTGGGTACTCCCTCATGAGGTGCACAGGCCCCGGCCCACAACGGCTTACATGTTCAACAAAAACTCAAGGGGCCACGGTCAGCTGCACATCCCCATCTGCCAAAGTCGCTCGAACCGCTTGGCCCAGTTGAAACTGCGCGGCATGGGTCAAAGCCTGCCCGTTGTCGTCGCTCAGCCAAGCGTAACCTCGCTCCAGCACCCGGTGCGGGTCCACCGACGACAAGCGCAAAGCGGCCCGCTCCAGTCGCTGCGCGCGTTGCGGCACCTGCTGAGCCCGGTTGAAACCCAAACGGTCATTCAGGCGCTCCAACTTGTGACCGCTGTCCCTCAACTCGCTTTGTGCACCGGCTTGTAAACGGTGCGCCAGTTGATCCAGCCATTGCCGGTGCTGGCCCAGCACAGCTTGCGGTCGGCTCAAACGGGCAGCTACGGCTGTCAGACGCTGGGCTTGGCGGTCTTGCTGACGCGCCAGCCCCACGCCCCAGCGTGCGGCCACATGGTCCAGCCGCTGGGCCTGACGGTCTTGCTGGCGCAACAGCCCCCGCATCAGCCGGTGCTCCAACACGCTCAAGGCCTCCAAGTCCACCCCCCGATCGTTTGCGGCCATCTCGGCCGCTGCCGTGGGGGTTGGAGCTCGCACATCGGCCACAAAATCGGCGATGGTGAAGTCGGTCTCGTGACCCACGCCGCAAATGAGCGGCACGGGGCTTTGGGCAATCACACGGGCCAAGTTTTCGTCGTTGAAGGACCACAGATCTTCCAAGGACCCACCACCGCGCACCAAGAGGATCACGTCCACGGGTGGGCTCAGAGGGTTGTCCTCGGCGGTGAAGGCGTACAGGCTTTGCAGTGACTGTGCCAACATGGCAGCTGCCCCCGCCCCTTGCACCAGAGCCGGGGCCATCACGACCGGAATGTGCGGCACGCGCCGCTGCAAGGCGGTGACCACATCGTGCCAAGCGGCTGCGCCCAGCGAAGTGACCACCCCTATGGCACGGGGCCGGGCTGGCAATTCACGCTTGAGCGCAGGATCAAACAGGCCTTCGGCCTCCAATTTGGCCTTGAGCCGCAAGAATTGCTCAAACAGCGCACCCTGCCCCGCCCGGCTCATGGACTCGACCACCAACTGCAAGTCGCCCCGGGCCTCGTAAACCCCCAAGCGGCCCCGCACTTCGACCAGTTCACCATCTCGGGGCGAAAAATCCAGCAAGCTGGCTGCCCGGCGAAACATGGCACAACGGATCTGCCCTGTGTCGTCCTTGATCGAAAAATAACAATGCCCACTGGCTGCACGCGAGAAACCCGAAATCTCGCCGCGGACCGCGACAGGATTGAACTGGGCATCCAGACTGTCAGCCACAGCGCGGCACAGCGCAGAAACTGACCACGCCGAGGCCGTCAAATCGAGATTTTCAGTCATGGAGTACCGGATGGATGGGTGTTTCGAGAAGGTTCACAGCGGTCATCGGCCCCCTGCCTTGCTCAGTACTCCACAAGCCAAGGCCTTGGCTTCGACCATCAAGCCGCCGTGAAGACATGACTGACCACCCGTGTAAGTACATGATTTTATTGATTATTTTATTTTTCAAGGTATAAATTTATGAAGAAAGTTAAAAACTTGGGTATTCATTAGCCGCTCGATGGCAAAGTTCTTCACAAAGTTATCCACAGACCGGCCATGACCAAGACAGCATCCGCAGCTGAAATCGCCGTGCAAGCCACGCTTGATCGATAATCAAGCCGCCAAACGCCTGCCAATCCCTCAAAAATGACTTTGACAATGCCCTTGCTCTCCGGTGGATTCTCCCATTTTGTGGGTGGGCGTGCGCCAGCCTTGGGTGATTGATGGGCCACTTCTTTCACCACCATCTGCCGCGCATTTGGGCATCGCGCCAGGCCATCGCCTGGCTGCTGACCCCCTTGTCCATCCTTTACGGGATCGCTTTGTTGGTGCGTCGTCAGTCCTACCAATGGGGCTTGAAAAAGAGACACCGATTGCACGTCCCCGTGGTGGTGGTGGGCAACGTGGTGGCGGGTGGCGCTGGCAAAACACCTGTGACCCTGGCCATCGTGGCCCACCTCCAAGCCCAAGGCTGGCGTCCCGGGGTGATTTCCCGTGGCCATGGCCGTCGCACCCACGACACGCGTCAGGTTGACAACGACAGTCATCCGGCCGATGTGGGCGATGAACCCCTGCTGATACGCCAAAAAACCCATGTGCCCGTTTGGGTGGCTCGACTGCGCGCGGATGCCGGAATGGCCTTGCTCCAGGCCCACCCAGAGACGGACATCCTGGTTTGTGACGATGGTTTACAACACTGGGCTTTGGCGCGCGATGTCGACATTTGCGTCATGGACGACCGCGGCATCGGCAATGGCTGGTTGTTGCCCGCAGGCCCTTTGCGCGAACCCTGGCCCAAACCGGTGGATTTTTTGCTGCACACTGGGGCCAATCAGATCCCAGGAGGGTTTCAGGCCCATCGACAGTTGGCCGACTGGGCCGTGGACGCTCAAGGACGACGTGTGGCCTTGAACAGCCTGTTGGATCAACCCGTGGACGCATTGGCCGGCTTGGCAAGGCCTGAAGGATTTTTTCGACTTCTACGGGACAAAGGCTTGAATCTCCATGAAACCCTCGCCCTGCCTGACCACTTTGACTTTGAGGCCTGGACCCGCCGTGCTTTGACCAGACCCCTGCTTTGCACTGAAAAAGATGCTGTCAAATTGTGGCGACACCAAGCACAGGCCTTGTCCGTGCCTCTGGTGCTGCAAATTGAGCCTGATTTTTGGTCCGCATTGGACCAGCGACTGTTGTCACTCAAGCCGCGCTGACGCCAGCCCGTTATCATCGCGGCATGGACATCAAATTGCTTGAATTGCTGGTTTGCCCAGTCACCAAGGGGCCTCTCAATTTTGACCGCGAGCGCCTTGAATTGCTCTCACGAAGCGCTCGGCTGGCTTATCCGGTTCGACAAGGCATTCCCATCTTGCTGGAAAACGAAGCCCGCACGCTGAGTGACGAGGAAATTGAAAAACTGGCAGCCCAACGCCCCCCGGTCTAAGGGCCGAGCATGACGAATACCTCTGCAACCCAGGGATTCACAGTGGTCATACCGGCACGCATGGCCTCGAGCCGCTTGCCCAACAAACCACTGGCCGACATCGATGGCTTGCCCATGGTGGTGCGTGTGGCGCAACGGGCTTTGCAATCCCAAGCCCGTCAAGTGGTGGTCGCTGCCGATGACGCACAGATCGTGCAGGCCTGCCAAGGTCATGACATCGCGGCTTTGCTGACCCGCAAAGACCACGTCAGCGGCAGTGACCGCTTGGCTGAAGCTTGCCAACTGTTGCGTCTGCCTGCCGATGCGGTGGTGGTGAACGTGCAAGGTGACGAACCTTTGATCCCCCCCGGCTTGATCGACGATGTGGCCAGCGTGCTCATGGAGCGACCCGAAGCCAGCATGAGCACCGCTGCCCATGCCATTGACTCTTTGCAAGATTTCTTGAACCCGAATGTGGTGAAACTGGTCATGGACGCCCGCCAAATGGCCCTGTATTTCAGCCGTGCGCCCATCCCTTGGTGGCGAGATGGCCAGTTGTCGGGCTCATTGCATACTTTGCCCAACCCTGCCCCCTGGCGCCACATCGGCATTTATGGTTACCGGGCCGGTTTTTTATCGGATTTCCCTCGCTTGCCTGCCTCGCCACTGGAAACGATGGAGTCACTTGAACAGCTCCGTGCCTTGTGGCATGGCCACCGGATCGCTGTTCACATCACCCCACAGGTCCCGGGACCGGGCGTGGACACCCCTGAAGATTTGGCCCGTGTTCGCCAACTGATCGCCCAAGAACGACAGGCAGCCAAAGCAACGTAAGCCTACTTTGAGAATGGCGTGCTATTCTCAAAACACCGTCGGATCTGGTCTATTGACCGGACTGAGCACAACGAACACACACCATAAGGACCTTCCCATGAGACTGATTCTGCTGGGCGCACCTGGAGCCGGAAAAGGCACGCAAGCCACTTTCATTTGCCAGAAGTACAACATTCCCCAAATTTCCACAGGCGACATGCTGCGTGCAGCGGTGAAGGCCGGCACCCCACTCGGTCTGCAAGCCAAGGCGGTGATGGAGTCTGGCGGCTTGGTCAGCGATGATTTGATCATCAACCTGGTGAAAGAGCGCATCGCCCAAGCCGATTGCGCCAATGGCTTCTTGTTTGATGGCTTTCCCCGCACCATTCCGCAAGCCGATGCCATGAAAGCTGCAGGGGTCAAACTGGACTATGTGCTCGAAATTGATGTGCCCTTTGATGCCATCATTGAACGCATGAGCGGCCGCCGCTCGCACCCCGCCTCTGGTCGCACCTACCACGTCAAATTCAACCCTCCCAAACAAGAGGGCCTGGACGACGTGACTGGCGAGCCCTTGGTGCAGCGCGCTGACGACCAGGAAGAGACCGTGAAGAAACGCCTCGATGTCTACAGCGCCCAGACCCGCCCCTTGGTCGACTATTACGCCAATTGGGCCCGATCGGATGCTGCGTCTGCCCCGAAATACCGGGCCATCAGCGGCACTGGCAATGTGGAAGACATCACCCAACGCGCATTCCAAGCTCTCCAAGCTTGAACCCCGCAGAACGGTGGAGGTCAGACCCACCTGCCTGACCCGACAAAGCCCCGTTCAGGGGCTTTGTTGTTGGTGGGCGCCCCAGCAGCGCCAGCACCGTTGACCTGGGATGCAAGCGCATTCAATGAAAAAGCTTGCACAAAATCAAAAGCTGGTTAAAAATACAGTCACTGGATGGATAAACAGCCACCCTCACGAAGGAAACACATGACTGACAGCCCCAAACTGACCGCAAGGCAACAGGAAATCCTGGAACTCATCCAGAACACCATCGCCAGCACTGGCGCGCCACCCACGCGTGCCGAAATCGCGAACATTCTGGGTTTCAAATCAGCCAACGCCGCAGAAGAGCACCTCAAAGCCTTGGCCAGAAAAGGGGCCATTGAATTGGTCAGTGGCACCTCCCGTGGCATACGCCTCAAAGGCAACCACCGAAGCACACAACGCGCATCCGCCGATCTTTTCACCATGAGTCTTCCAGGTTTGGGGCAGCTGTGCTTGCCACTGATTGGCCGGGTAGCCGCTGGGTCACCGATCCTGGCCCAGGAACATGTCGACCGCAGCTACCAGGTCGAAAGCAGCCTGTTTTCGACTCAACCCGACTACTTGCTCAGGGTTCGCGGCATGTCCATGCGCGATGCCGGCATCATGGATGGCGACCTGTTGGCGGTCAAATCCACCAAGGAAGTGCGCAATGGACAAATCGTTGTGGCCAGACTGGGCGAAGAAGTGACCGTCAAACGCCTGAACAAAACAGCCACAGGCATCGAACTTTTGCCTGAAAACCCGGACTACCCGACCATCAAAGTCCACCCGGACGAGCCCTTTGACATTGAGGGCTTGGCGGTCGGATTGATCCGAAACAGCACGCTGATGTAAGCCTTTGCGACATGCACTCAGGTGGCGGGCGCTGTCAACAGCCCTGAGCGCAATGTCATTCAGTACCAATCCTGCCTGTGTCCAACCTCCATGCTTTTGAAAGGTTTCACATGGGAATCGCACTCCTGACCCTCTCGGGTCTCTTCAAACACCTGCCGGGTTTTGTCCCCTCCAAATCGGCCTTGCCCACACGCGCATTTGACCGCCCCTTCCCCATTCGGGCCAGTCGACCCTCGGCCTGCACAATCGCTGCTGTCAAGCCGATGCCCAAGAACACCCAGCGGCTGAAGGTGCTGAGGGTCCACGAATACGGCGATGCACCGCAAACCGCAGGAAGGATGGTGATCTCGGGTCGCATGTCTGACGTCTGCGCGGAATTGGATCGACTGGCAGCGATGGAAATGAGCCGCTTGCCAAATTGACCTCCGGTGGAGAACACCCCACGAAAAGGTGGGGCTGGCCCGCCAGATATCGGCTCCTGACAAGGCACAATGTCGGGCATGAACATTGTGATCCTTGACGACTACCAAGATGTCGTCCGCAAACTCGACTGTGCGTCCAAACTCGAGAACTACCCAGCCAAGGTTTACACCAACACGGTCAAAGGCATCGGGCAACTGTCTGTCCGACTCAAAGATGCCGATGTGATCGTGTTGATTCGTGAACGCACTGTGGTGACCAGAGCCTTGATCGAAAAACTGCCACGCCTCAAATTGATCGCCCAAACGGGGCGCGTGGGTGGTCACATCGACCTAGCGGCTTGTTCGGAACGTGGCGTGGCCGTTGCAGAAGGCGTGGGCTCTCCCGTCGCACCGGCTGAACTGACTTGGGCCTTGATCATGGCCGCGGCCCGGCGCCTGCCGCACTACATCAGCAACCTCAAACACGGTGCTTGGCAGCAATCGGGGCTGAAATCCGGGGGCATGCCCACCAATTTTGGTTTGGGGACTGTCTTGAAGGGGAAAAACCTCGGTGTATGGGGTTACGGAAAAATTGGGCAAATGGTTGCGGGGTATGGTCGCGCTTTTGGCATGAACGTGCACATTTGGGGCAGCGACGAATCCCGCATCCGCGCCGTACAGGATGGTTTGGCCGCCGCACCCAGCCGTGAGTCATTTTTTGAAAATGCCGATGTGCTGTCTTTGCACTTGCGCTTGAACGGTGTGACCGCCGGCATCGTGACCGGTGATGACTTGGCCAGAATGAAGCCCACAGCCTTGTTGGTCAACACATCCCGTGCAGAGTTGATCGAGCCCAACGCCTTGATTGGCGCCCTGAATCGGGGGCGTCCCGGCATGGCCGCCATCGATGTTTTCGAATCGGAGCCGATCTTGCAGGGATCGGCGCTTTTGCGGCTGGAAAACTGCATCTGCACGCCCCACATTGGTTATGTTGAAAAAGACAGCTACGAACTCTACTTTGGCACCGCTTTCGACAACGTCGTGAACTACATCAAAGGGACACCGACCAACATCGTCAATCCTGGCGCGCTGCAAGTGCGTTGCTGAACGCCCACCGGCTTGGGACCCCCACTGATTTCGGGTTGCACTGCCTTCAACAAGGGCTCAAGCCATTGAAACTTCCAATTCCTATTGCCTGACTCACAGATCATGACCCTCGCATTTTCCAAAGTCGCCATCATTGGCGCCGGCGCCATGGGCCGGGGCATCGCCCAAATTGCCACCCAAGCGGGCAGCCAGGTGTGGCTGTACGACACCCAAGCCGAAGCCATCGCCAAAGCCCGCAACGCTGTATTCCAACAATGGGACAAGCTGCAGGAAAAAGGCCGCCTGTCTCCCGAAACCGTGGCCGACTACAAAACCCGTTTGCTCAGCGCCGCCAGCATGCAAGACCTAGCCGAATGCGAATTGGTGGTGGAGGCCATCGTCGAGAAAATCGACATCAAGAAAAGCCTGTTCACCGAACTCGAAAAAGTGCTCGCCCCCACGGCTGTCCTGGTGACCAACACCTCGTCGCTCTCGGTCACCGCCATTGCAGCGGCCTTGCAGCGCCCCAGCCAGTTTGCGGGCTACCACTTCTTCAACCCCGTGCCCTTGATGAAGGTGGTCGAAGTGATCGCCGGTCTCAAGACCGACCAGGCTGTCTGCGAACGCTTGTCCGAGTTTGCCCGCCAGATGGGCCACACACCGGTGCAAGCGCAAGACACGCCGGGCTTCATCGTCAACCACGCTGGGCGTGGTTACAGCACCGAAGCACTGCGCATCTTGAGCGAAGGCATTGCGGATTTCGCGACCATTGACCGCATCCTGCGCGATCAGGTGGGGTTCAAGCTTGGCCCCTTCGAATTGTTTGACCTGACGGCCCTGGATGTTTCCCACCATGTGATCGAAGCGATTTATCACCAGTACTACGAAGAACCCCGCTACCGCCCCAACGTCATCACCGCCCAGCGTTTGGCGGGTGGCGTGGTGGGCAAAAAAGTGGGCGAAGGCTTTTACAAATATGTGGATGGCGTGGCGCAAGTGCCTGCAGAACCGCCCGTGCCCGTGGTGGACAGCCTTCCGCCTGTGTGGGTCTCACCCCGTGCAGCGCGCCGCATGGAGCTTTTGCAGCTGCTCAAGGACCTGGGGGCAACCCTAGAAACCGGGGCATCGCCCTCTCCTGAAGCGCTGACCATCGTCGCCCCCTTGGGCTTTGACATCACCACCGTGGCGGTGGTCGAGCGCTTGGACCCGGCCCGCACTGTGGGCATCGACATGCTGGTCAATGACGCCGCCACCAAACGCCGTGTGCTGGCCACCAATCCCGCCACCCGCACCGACATGCGCGATGCCGCGCACGCCTTGTTTGCCCGCGACGGCAAAGCCGTCTCGGTGATCCGCGACAGCGGTGGCTTTGTCACCCAGCGCGTGGTCGCCACCATTGTGAACATCGCGTCCGACATCTGCCAGCAGCGCATCTGCACGCCGCAAGACCTGGAAACGGCGGTCACACTCGGCCTGGCCTACCCGATGGGGCCATTGGCCATGGGCAACCGCTTTGGCCCGGACAGCATTCTCGAAGTGCTGTTCAACCTGCAAACTGTCTATGGCGACCCACGGTATCGCCCCAGCCCTTGGTTGCGCCGCCGCGGTGCGATTGGCCTGTCGCTCATGCACACGGAAGCGTGAAAATGACCGCTCAACTGCTCAGCACCAGCGAAGGTCAGACCTTGGTCCTGACCCTCAGCAACCCAGAGTTTCGCAACGCACTCGGGCCCGAAATGTACGCCGCAGGCGTCGAAGCCCTGAGCGTGGCCGAATCCAGCGCCGATGTGCGCAGCGTGGTCATCACCGGGGCCAATGGCATCTTCAGCGCAGGCGGTAATTTGCAACGCCTTCAAAACAACCGCCAGCTGCCTCCAGAGCACCAGGCGCAAAGCATTGAAGGGCTGCACAACTGGATCGAAGCCATCCGCACCTTCCCCAAGCCGGTGATTGCAGCGGTCGAAGGGCCTGCGGCGGGGGCTGGTTTTTCTCTGGCTTTGGCCTGCGACTTGATCGTGGCAGCCCGCAACAGTGTGTTCGTGATGGCCTACAGCTCGATTGCCTTGTCACCAGACGGCGGCGGCAGTTGGAGCCTGTCCCGGGCGGTGCCGCGCCAGTTGGCCACCGAACTCTTGATGTGCGGCGAGCGCATCGGTGCCGAACGGCTCCAACAGTTGGGCGTGGTCAACCGCCTGGCCGATGCCGGTCAGGCACTGCAAGATGCCCTGCAACTGAGTGAGCTGCTCAACGCCCGCGCGCCCAACGCCTTGAGCAGCATCAAGGAATTGCTGGCCGATGCCGATGACAGCAGCCTCAATGTCCAACTGGCCCGTGAACGCGATCACTTTGTCAAAAACCTGCACCACAACAATGCAGGCATTGGCATTGCGGCCTTTTTGAACAAGCAAAAACCCGAATACGAATAAGTTGGCTGGTCCCCCAGGCGACAAAATTTCGATTCCCAGTCACTCAAAGGACAGAACATGGATGAACCGATTCTGACAATGGAGGAAAGAGAAGCCATCAACGGTGGTCGCTGGTTCTCTACCCTCTCACCCTCACTTCGTCACGACATACTTCGATGCGCCTACGTCAAGCGACACAAAGACGGCGACATGCTCGCTGCCCGGGGCGATCCGCCCGAGCAGTGGATCGCTTGCGCCAAGGGTGCCGTGCGTGTCAGCTCGACTTCGGTCTCGGGCAAGCAAATCACCTTGACCTATGTGGAGCCGGGCATCTGGTTTGGCGATGTGTCCATCTTCGACGGGGATCGTCGAACGCACGACTGCTATGCACACGGCGACACCACCACCTTGAACGTGGCCAAGGCCGACTTCAAGAAAATACTGTCTCAGCACGTCGAGTTTTACGACGCCATGTTGCGCCTGCATGCACGCCGCATTCGCCAACTCTACGGCTTGGTGGAGGACCTCAACACCCTGCCCTTGCGCGCCCGACTGGCCAAACAGCTCAACCACCTGCTGCGCAGCTACGGTGTGCCCAGTCTGTCCGATGCCAAAGCGATTCGCATCAGCTTGCAACTGGCGCAAGAGGAACTGGCGCAATTGCTGGGTGCCTCACGCCAACGCGTGAACCAGGAACTCAAGCAAATGGAGCGCGAGCAGATCATTCGCATCGAGCCGGGCGGCCTGGTGGTGCTGGACCGCGACGCGCTGTTGCTGATTGTGAACGCGGACCACTGACGCATCACGTTTTGAATGCACCGCCGCTGCCCCTAAAGGCCAACGACTTCCCACGGGTAAACCCATGAGTGCTTTTGACCATTTTGTAGGGACTCGGCCTGTCTCAGGCACCCACGCTTTTGACGAATCTGCGCTGGAGGGCTGGCTCAGCGCCAGACTTCCCGGCTTTGCGGGCCCCTTGAGCGTGGAAATGTTCAAGGGTGGCCAGTCCAACCCCACCTACAAACTCATCACGCCATCGCGCCAGTACGTGATGCGGGCCAAGCCTGGCCCTGTGGCCAAGCTGCTGCCATCGGCCCACGCCATCGAGCGCGAATTTGCGGTGATGCAAGGCCTGCACGGCACCGATGTGCCGGTGGCGCAAATGTACGTGCTGTGTGACGACGAATCGGTCATTGGCCGTGCGTTTTACGTCATGGAGTTCGTGCAAGGCCGTGTGCTTTGGGACCAGTCACTGCCCGGCATGACACCCACCGAACGCGGTGCGATTTACGATGAAATGAACCGCGTGCTGGCAGCACTTCACAAAGTGGACTTTGCCAGGCAAGGACTGGCCAGCTACGGCAAACCTGGCAACTACATCGAGCGCCAGATCGGGCGCTGGAGCAAACAGTACGCTGCCTCCATCACACAGCCCATCCCTGAAATGGACCAGCTGATCGAGTGGCTGCCGCAAAACATCCCGGAAAGCGCCAAGGACGATTCGCTGGTGAGCATCGTGCACGGCGATTACCGCCTGGACAACCTGATGTTCCACCCCACCCAAGCGCGCGTGCTGGCGGTGCTTGACTGGGAGCTGTCTACGCTGGGCCATCCGCTGGCCGACTTCAGCTACCACTGCATGGCCTGGCACATCACCCCCGGCACCTTCCGTGGCATTGGCGGACTCGATCTGCCCGCTTTGGGCATCCCTTCAGAGGCCGAGTACATCCGCCGCTATTGCGAGCGCACCGGCTTCACCACCCCCGAGGCCTTGGCCAAGGACTGGAACTTCTACCTGGCCTACAACATGTTCCGCATTGCGGCCATCTTGCAAGGCATTGCCAAACGCGTCGAAGACGGCACGGCGTCCAGCGAGCAAGCCAAAACCTCGGGCGCAGGTGCCAAACCCATGGCCGAGCTGGCCTGGCGTTTTGCCTGCCAAGCCTGAACTTTTTCAACCCCAGAATCACCAACCCCAGGAGAGAGACCATGGATTTTGAATACACCCCCAAGGTCAAAGAGATGCAAGCCCGCTTGCTGGCCTTCATGGACGAGCACATCTACCCCAACGAGGCCCGATTCTTTGAGGAGATCGCCGAAAACCGCGCCAAGGGCAATGCCTGGGTACCCACCAAAATCGTCGAGGAACTCAAACCCAAAGCCCAGGCTGCCGGTTTGTGGAACCTGTTCCTACCCAAGTCCACCCGCGCACCCCAAGGCCTGTCCAACCTGGAATACGCCCCGCTGTGCGAGATCATGGGCCGCGTGCCTTTTGCCGCCGAAATTTTCAACTGCTCAGCGCCCGACACCGGCAACATGGAAACGCTGGAGCGCTACGCCAGCGAGAGCCTCAAGGACACATGGCTGGAACCCCTGCTGCGCGGCGAAATCCGCTCGGCCTTCTTGATGACCGAGCCCGATGTGGCCTCGTCAGACGCCACCAACATCGAGTGCGACATCCGCCGCGACGGCAACGACTACGTCATCAACGGTCGCAAATGGTGGTCGTCCGGTGCCGGTGACCCACGGTGTGCGGTTTACATCGTGATGGGCAAAACCAACCCCGATGCTGGTCGTCACGCCCAGCAGTCCATGATTGTGGTGCCTGCCAACACGCCTGGCATCACCGTGGTGCGCGCCTTGTCGGTGTTTGGCTACGACGACGCCCCGCACGGCCACATGGAAGTGGTGCTCAAGAACGTGCGCGTGCCCGCTGAAAACATCTTGCTCGGCGAAGGCCGTGGCTTTGAAATCGCGCAAGGTCGCTTGGGCCCTGGCCGCATCCACCACTGCATGCGCACCATCGGCATCGCGGAGCGCGCCTTGGAGCTGATGTGCAAGCGCCTGAACGAGCGCGTGGCCTTTGGCCGCGAGGTGGCCCGTCAGACCGTGTGGCAAGAGCGCATCGCCGAGTCGCGCTGCATGATCGAGCAAGCCCGCCTGCTCACGCTCAAAGCTGCTTACATGATGGACACCGTGGGCAACAAGGTGGCCAAGGCCGAGATCGCCATGATCAAGATCGTGGCCCCCAACATGGCCTGCCAGATCATCGACTGGGCGATTCAGGCGCATGGCGGCGGTGGTGTGTCACAAGACTTCCCACTGGCTTATGCCTATGCCCACCAACGCACCTTGCGCCTGGCCGACGGTCCGGACGAGGTGCACCGTAACTCCCTGGCCAAGCTGGAACTGGCCAAGCAGCTGGCTTTGCCCGGTGATCTCAACATGCCCGTGACGCGCGGCAGCTGAAAATCCATGACTTCACCCCATCTGCCGCGACCAGCCCAAGCGCAGATGGGGCCAGTCATCATGGCCACTGCACATTTTTGCCATGGAACGCCTTCAAAAGCAGGATTTGAGGGTTAGAATAA